>OBAX01000016.1_pt1 | contig 26806 bp, 9 predicted proteins | sample 1480351 | NCBI WGS metagenome assembly OBAX01 (sample SAMN01915212, study PRJEB22387) | human gut metagenome | isolation source: stool | host: Homo sapiens | place: USA
TTAACAAGTTTTTTAAAAAGGGAAAATGATGCATTATACTGATTATTCTGATGAAACTATTCACAAACTGCAGGAATTGGAGCTTATGATTCTAAAGGATTTTATAGCTATTTGTGAAGAAAACAACATTGAGTATTTTATTTACGGAGGCAGTGCATTAGGTGCCGTCAGACATGGCGGTTTTATTCCATGGGATGATGACATAGACATTATTATGTTTAGAAAAGACTATGAAAAGTTTAAAAAAGTCGCATTATCCGAACCCAACAATAAATATAATTTTTTAACAAGCAAAACAAAGGATTACTTCTTTTTATTTTCAAAAATCATGCTCAAAAACACTATTTTTGAAGAATGGTGGGTCAATCAGGTAGATTTTGATTTAGGAATTGACATTGACATATTTGTATTGGACAAAGTTCCTGACAATAAATTAAAAAGATTCTTCCATGTAAAACGTTGCCGTGTCTTAGACAGATTACTTGCAATGTCTGTTATAAAATTTAAAGGATATCCTCCATTAGTTCAGGCATTAGCCAATACAGGACATGCATTTTTAAAGCTGTTTAATATTTCAAGAGAATCCCTATTTGATAAAACCCATAAATTACTGGACAAATACAATGATAAAGACTGTGAATGTGTCTGTGATATTTCAGCTCTTCACCATCCCCAAATTTATAAAATAAGTGATTTCAAACCTGGAAAAACAATAATGTTTGAAGATGTTGAAGTTCACTGCCCGAATAATCTTGACAGCATCCTTACACAAATTTATGGAGATTATATGAAATTACCTCCAGAATCTGAAAGATATAATCATATAACTCAAAAAATAGATTTTGGCCCTTATGAAGACTGATTTACAATTTCCCTTATTTTTTTAGCATTTTTTTCATAAATTGACCTGTTGTCTTTGGTTTTGGATGTGGATGACTTGTTTTTAATAGCTGACTTGATAACAGCAGGAATTAATTTCGGGACATCAAGAGACCTTTTAATAATAAACTTCAATCTGTGGAATCTTGACGGATTCGGATAGAAATCATGCTTAAACGAATCATCATTAATCATCTTTTCTGCATAATCACAAATTCTCTCATAAGCCAACTTATCTCCAAAATCATAATACTGACCAATCATTTCACGAGAAACCGGGAATTCATCAGTGTTTTTATCCGTGTTTAACTTTTCAAATTCATCATAAGTGCTGACAGTCTTAGCTCCAACAAGCAACGGATTATCAAAGTCAGGATTTAATTCAACAGGTCTTAAAATATTGCACTGTTTTTCCAGCAAGTAAACATCAATAATAGAAGTACTTATAACAGTGTTTAAATAATCGCATGGCCTAATCCATTCCTGAATTGCATATTTATTGATATAATGGAAATTAGGATATTTTTCATCTAAAATACTGATTGTAGAGTCTTCATCAAGGACATTGAATTCAACAGGATGTGGACGGTAAATAAATTCCTTTTCAGGATGTGTTTTTAGGAATTTCTCAAACCATTCCATTACGATAGCTTTTGATTCAACATTCCATTTTTGCATATATTTACCATCATCCAGATTATGATTCATACTCATTAAACGTTTAGAATCTTTTTCATTAAATGTGAAACTTGAAATAAATAAAATCCATTCCTTGGATGAATCCAAATTAAATTCACTTGCCAGCTGATCTTTAGTTTTGAAAAATGAATCAAAGCGGTGATTTGAGAAATCTGTTTTAATATCACCAGTAACAGGTAAATTTTTTTCATCAATTCCTTCAGCCATCATATCCTGTTTTATCTTTTCACTCCAGCAAACATGACTGGCTTTTTTCATATACTCTTTTGGATAATGAGCTTTAGAATCAAGAATTCTTTTAGCTATTACCTGTTCATATCTTAAATTAAGTATTTTATCGATTTTAGGTTTGAATCTGACAGTATATCTTTCAATGTCATTATTGTTATAACCTGCCTGACCAATCAATAATTTAGGTTTATATTTTCTTGGAAAAATAAGTTCCCTGTAATTATAATACCCCAATATATCAACAGAATATCCTCTTTTTTCAAATTCTGCTTTTAAAAGATTAGCATTATTTAATTCTCTTTCCGGAAGTTCATAAAAGATTACAATATCCGCCATTATTTATCCCCTTAACATCGCATTAGCTATTTTAATATCTGATGGTCTTGTAACTTTAAAATTAGTTCTATCTCCTTCAAATAAACCAATTTCATGACCCTTCATGTGAAACAAAATCATAGCTTCATCTAATTTGTCAATTTCCTCATCGGACAAATCACTGTAAATTTCAATGTAATGATTTATGTTAAATGATTGGGGTGTTTGAGACAGCAGCAAATACTGTCTGTCTGGAACGTCAGTTAATATTCCGTCTTTTTTAGATTCAAATATGACATCTGTAGCCGGAATAACTGCACTGGCTGCACCATACTGTTTTGCATATCTTATACTGTCTTTAATTAATTTTGGAGTTACAAATATCCTTGCAGCATCATGAGTAACCATTATTGAATCTTTAGGATAATCATTTTCAAGAGTGTAGTTAATGGAATTTAAAATTGTATCACTACGTCTTTTTCCACCTTCTATAACAGTGATTCTTGAGTCTGTTAAGTCATATTCTTTTATTACATCTTTAGTTTTATTAACACATTCTTTCGGTGAAGATACTATAATTTCATCCATTTCTTCAACTTTTAAGAAAGCTTCCAGAGAATGTATTAAAATCGGTTTACCAGATATTAAATAAAATTGCTTAGGCATTCCAACATCCAAACGGGTTCCTATACCTCCAGCAAGTAGTGCAGCACATATCATTAAAGTTAGATTTTGTTATTTTTTATATTTATAATAATGTATTTCCAAACATTCATTCTGCAATTACTAAAATTAAGCTTTAAAATATGCAAAACTATAAATTACATCTGAAAATCAGTGCCTAATCTTAAAATTGATTTAAAATAGAAAAATTGCATTGAAACTGAAAAAAAGAAAGATAATAATGAGTTATTAAGAAATAAAATTTAAAAATTGCTGAAAAACATGACATCCATTATTTATTATTATTTAAATAAAAATATTCAAAAATTAGTAAAAATCAATGATAAAAAAAATCAAATTTAATGCCTTATTGCAGAGAAAAATCTCCACAATATTCCGCATTAGACATTAAAATTCTAATCAAATTTATTTTCCCATAGAGACTTACTTCAAAAGTAATTCTCTTGTATTTATCATATTATTAAAATATTATATAAACTTAACTATTAATTTAAAAAAATAGGTAATTAAACAGTTTCCATCTCAAGGAAAAGACCTCACGAAAACTAAATTTTCAAAGCCCATCATTGAATTGTTTATATTTAATTACCCATTAAATGGAAGTGAAAATTGAGCTATTATCTTTCACCATTAATCAGAATCATTAATGATTTAATAAATGAATCAATATTAAACCAATATGTTCCAATTATGAAGATAATTAACTCCACCATCTCACCTCCCAAGGAAAAATGGAAAGAACACCAATGCAGTATGCGGAAAAAACTGAACTGATAATTAAATAAACACTACTTAAAAATAATAATTTCATGTTTATCCACCTCCCTTATTGATTAGAATTGAGGCCTTTACTTGGAAAATATTGTTTAAATATTATTTAAAGCTTGTTGAAGACATTTTAAAAAATTGTAGCCATTAAAATATACTATATAAAGATTTTAGAATTATAACTCCAAATTAACAGAAAAATCTGCTACAGTAGCAGATACAACTTCAGACAATATCTGATCCATCGATTGTGAAGACGGATATCTCATAGCCTACGATTAACAATTGGATATTCACAGATTTGTACAGCAGTTAATATTAACTCTTTTTTTACATTAACATCACCCATTAGCTATTGAAAAACTATTTTACTGCCATTAATTTAGAAATAAAATAATAACATATCCTATTTAACACTGACGAACACATATAAAAACATATTCTACAACCAGCAATATATGTTTAAAATATATAAATCTGTTGATTACACATTAAAAATAGCTATAAAAAACAGTTTAATCTTAAATTGACTTAAAATAGAAAAATTGCTTTAAAACTGAAAAAATAAATATAAAATATGCATATTATGAGATTAATTATAATTTTTCCCATAATGCATAAAATGCTTTTTTAGGACTTTTTTTCAAAATAATAACATCATAAACAAAATTAACAGTTAAACATTCAATATTTAACTTATCACAGATTTCCTTAAGAACAATAGCAGTGTTTTTTCCTTCAAAAAGCACTCCCGTCTGCTCATCCAGGTACACTCCCTGACCGTACCAGATACCTAAAGTATGATTTCTACTTACATTTAATGTAGAAGCAGTTATAATATCTCCAAATCCGCAATAATCATCTACTGTTGATCTGTTTCCACCTAATTTCTCAATAATACATTTAGTTTCATTATAACTTTTAGTAAAAACTGCAAATTTAGCATTGTCATTAATGCCCATTCCTTTACAGATTCCCTGAGAAATAGCTAAAATATTTTTAATGATACCGCAAAATTCAGTTCCTATAACATCATGATTAGTGTTAACTTTAAGTTTGGGAGTTGACAATACACTTTTGACTATTTTCAAATCTTTTTTCTCTATACTGGCTATTGTAGTTGCAGAAGGCAGGTTTTTCATCATTTCAGAAGCTATGTTCGGTCCGGATAACACTACTGCAAATCTTCCGGTTTCCTCTTCAATAACTTCACTCATTCTTTTATTTGTCTTGTTTTCAATTCCTTTAGCTGTGCTTACAAAAATACACTTATCTGAAACTATTTCATTTAACTGAACCATTGTCTGGCGCATAACTGATGAAGGAATACATAAAAATATAACATCAACATCCTTCAGGTCACATAAATCATTGACAGCCATAATATTTTCATGCAGTTTAACACTTGGATGATACTCGCAGTTAATATGTCCTTCATTTATATCATCACAGATTTCTTTTCTTCTGGCATACAATAACAATTTATTAGTATTTGGTGCAATACACTGAGAAATAGCTGTTCCCATTGCTCCAGCACCTATAACTCCAACATTCAATGACATTAAGCACCTCTTAAAATTATATATTAACCCTTTTTTAATTTAAATTTATTTGTTTACAAATTCCAGTTTAAAAGGAGTTCCTCTGTCAATATCTTCAGCAGCCTTGCATTCGATAATTTCTGAGAGATATTTAGGATGCAATCCAAAACCCGGCCTGATTGATTTGACATTGTCTTTTGTTATGAGTTCTCCTTTTTTAATGTCTTTAACTGCAAATAATGATCTTGAAAACTCCCTGTTTGCCTTCATTTTATCAGATAATTCATAGCTAACTTTGCCCAGAGCTTTTTCAACATTTCTTATTGAATCAACCATCTGCTTAAATTCATCAGGTTCCATTGAAAAGTCTGAATCAGGACCTTCCATAGTTCTGTCTAAAATAAAGTGTTTTTCAATTATTTTAGCTCCAATAGCTACAGATGCAACAACTACATCACTGCCTAAAGTATGGTCTGAAAGTCCGACAACTGTTTTGAAGTTTTCTTTTAAATCAGGAATTGTCTTAAGATTTATTTCTTCCAATGGAGCAGGATAAGATGAAGTGCATTTTAAAACAGCTATTTTATCATTCCCTGCATCCTTACATGTTTTAATGGCCAAATCAATGTCTTCTTTTGAAGCTATTCCTGTTGAGATTATAACAGGTTTATTTTTTCCTGCCACATATTTGATTAAGGGAATATCTGTAATTTCAAAAGATGCAATTTTATATGCTCCCATATCCATATCTTCTAAAAAATCAACTGAAGTTTCATCAAAGGGTGAGGAAAATACAATTAACCCCAAATCTTCAGCTACCTTTTTCAGTTTAGGCTGCCAATCCCATGGCATAAATGCATCTTCATAGAGGTTATACAATACCTGACCATCCCATATTGTTCCCTGTTTTATCTGAAAATACTCATTGTCACAGTCTAAAGTTATGGTATCCGGAGTGTAGGTCTGAAATTTAACTGCATCTGCACCAGATTTTGCCATTGCTTCTATAGTTTTAACAGCTATGTCATAATCATTCATATGGTTTGCTGAAAGCTCAGCTATTATAAATGCAGGATGTCCATCACCAATTAATCTGTCTTCAATTTTAAATTCCATAATTTAGCCTCTGTAAATAAATCTTAAAGCACTGCCGTTTCTGATTTCATATTCTTTTTTAAATCCCATAGCCTCAAAAAATGAAATTGACCTTGCATTGCTTTTTTTAATGTCAGCAATTAAAGTATTCTGATTATAATTCTCTTTAATATAATTTATTCCATTATTCAACAGATATTTGGATAATCCCAAGCCCCTATATTTTTTATTTAGGCTGATGCTGATAACAGGATACTTTTCATCAAAATCAAATCTCAGCTGACCTATAATATCCTGACCGTATTCCAAAACCATAAATCCTGTTGTATCATCATTTAATATCCTATTGAACCATTTTTTATGAGTTTCCAAATCTATTTTATCACAATTAAATGAGCTTTTTCTTACTTCCTCATCATTAGCTATTTCAAATATTTTAAGACAATCCTCTTTTTTAATTTCTCTAAAAACAGAATTTTTCCTGTAATACTTGTTTAGAGCAGTTTTAGCTATTCTCAGTGAACCTTTACCATCAACTGCACTGATTGCTCTATTCTGCTTTTCTTTTCTTAAATCAGGATCTTTAAGCAACTCGAGTTTGGCTAAAATATTTTCTCCCAAATCTTCATCATCCCAAAATCCTGCAAACTCAATGAAACCCTGCTTTTGCCAGTTTTGAATATTGTTTATCTGATTGTCAACAACCCCAACAGCAATTGTCGGAACACCTACTCTTGCAAGTTCATATAATGTCTGACCTGCTGATGAAATAGCCAAATCTGTGCTTTCCATAGCCTCAAGCATTTGCCTACTGTCTGGAGAATAAATCAGTTCATCATCAAACTCCTCGATTTCACCAACATTATCAAAGCTATTTCCTATAATGACCTTTTTTGCAAAATCCTCATTTTTCAGCAAATTCAGGATTTTAGGAGTCAGATTTCTTAAATCATTTCCACCTAAAGTAATTAAAACATTTCTTATTTCATCATTAACATCAATTATTTTTGTGTTCCAGAAATCCTGTCTAAGCGGAATGTATTTTGAACCGTACAGTGCATCTTTTCTTTTGGTTGTTGCAAGGATTGTTCCGTTTACAACTGTTCCGTCAGGATAATCTATACGATTATTGTCATCAATATAAATGGCCAGAGCAGTTGTTTTAGCTATTTTCTGGTAAAATTCAGGCGGTGCATGATATGAATCTATAATAACAATATCATCATCAGCAAATTCCATATTCTGCCAGTCATAAATAGTATAATCAATATTTTGCAAAATCGCATCAATTGATTTGTCTCCATTAACAATAAATTGAGGTGTTATGCAGAATTTTCTAAAAGCCTGATATATTGAGCTGCATCTTGCTACATGACCAAAACCGTAGTCTTTTCCACCTTCAGTTAATATTATTACATTCATATTATCTTTTCAATGTATTGTTTGGCTCTGTCCAAATCCTGTTTTTTGCATAAATTTATAACTTCAGCCAATTCCTCTTCCAAACTATTGCAAACCTTTTTTTGAGTAATTTCGGAGTTTATATCTTTTAAATAAGGTTTATTGTTAAATAATTCTATAATATCCTCCAGAGAGAAGAATTCATTTTTATCATATAAATTATCATAAACACTGCAGAGCAGAGCATAATCCTGAGGAGTGTCTAAGGTAATCCTAATATCAGAGTTGTCGTTTTTTGTTTCATATTGTACTATTTTAAAGTCTTCAGGATGTGTTTTGTAGATAAATGGAGTTACATGTTCCTTTTCAAATTTGTCAGTGGCATTTTCATATGCCTTTTCCAAAACACTGAAATTAATTACTTCAGCATCAATTCCTCTTGGAAATCCTCTAGTTAATGTATTGGAAGTATAATCTGCATCGGAGTCTATATGTTTTTTAATAATTTCATCAATTACATTTGCATCGGCACATGGGCAGTCACTGGTTATCCTGACAACAACATCCAGACTGTTTTCCAAAGCAGCATCATAATACCGTTCCAGAACATTTTCCAGACTGCCTTTGTAAAACTTAATGTTTTCTTTTTTAGCTACTTCAACTATTTTTTCATCTTCATCATGTATTGTTGTAGCTATTATTATTTCATCAATAAGTTCAGATTTGGATACTCTTCTTATAACCTGCTGCAATACATTGGTTTTGCTATTGAAAGGTAGCGGTTTTAAAACTTTTTGCGGAAGTCTTGTTGAAGAGGTTCTGGCCTGAATAATTGCTCCAATTTTCATTTTCCTAATACTCACTAAACACTTTGTAAAGTTTTTCTTGTACAAACTCTAAATCTTCATCAGTTAATGTAGGGTACATTGGTATACTAAGTTCTCTTTTGTAAAACTCTTCATCTACTGGACAAAGTCCTTTATTAAATCCAAGGTTTTGATAGTAAGGTTGTAAATAAACAGGTATATAATGCACCTGAACACCTAATCCTTCAGAGCGTAATTTTGAAAATATTTCCTTTTTATGATTTGCATATTTTTCTTTTAACAAAATCGGATATAAATGATATGCAGACTCACCGTCCGGATTTTCTTTAACAACATCAAAATATGGATTGTCTTCAAACATCCCATCATATTTTTCAGCTATTTTTCTTCTGTTTTCAACAAAGGAATCTAATTTTTTAAGCTGTGATAAACCTAAAGCACATTGAATATCAGTTATTCTGTAATTAAATCCTAAATGCTGCATTTCATAATACCAGTCGCCGTCACGAGGATTTACCAAGTTATTTTTAGTAATTCCATGGGATCTGAATAACTGAAGTCTTTCATAGTACTCCTCATCATTTGTAACAATAATTCCGCCTTCACCGGTTGTAATGTGTTTAACAGGATGAAAACTGAACATTGCCATTTCAGAGTATTTTAAAGAGCCTATTTTTTTGCCGTCATATTTTGCACCAAGTGCATGTGCTCCGTCTTCAATAATTCTGGCATCATTATCCTCAGCAATATCAGCTATTTCTTTTAAGTTAACAGGATTTCCGCTATAATGTACAGGAGTTATTAACTTAGTATTTTCATTAGCCTCCAATTTGGATGCATCAATATTTCCTGTTTGTTTTTCCACATCACAGAAATTAACTTTAGCTCCCAAATATAGCCCAGCATTAGCAGTAGCTACAAAAGTATTGGGAGTTGTAATCATTTCATCTCCCTTATCAAGACCTAATGCAAAATAAGCACCGTGCAGAGCTGAAGTTCCGGAATTGAAGGCAACTCCATATTTAGCTCCAACATATTTAGCTATTTCTTCTTCAAATTCTGTTATTTTTGGCCCCTGAGTAATGAAATCCTCACTTAAAACATCAGCAACTGCATCAATATCTTCCTGATCTATACATTGTTTTCCATAGGGTAAAAATTTAGAAATAAAAATCACCTAGTATACAATATCTATATCTTTTAAAGCTTCCCTAATCTCTTCAACAGATAACCAAACCGGATTATTGTCAGATGCATAGTAGAATCTGTCTTCTACCTTTTTTCCACCTTCTTTTATATTAACATCTTCCCACCATTCCAAATCAGGGTAAATTATATAATAATCATCATATTCATAAGCTGACCTTGAATCTTCTTTGGTTATCATTACTTCATGGAGCTTTTCACCTGGCCTGATACCCACATCTTCAAATTCACAATCCGGAAGCATGGCTTTTGCCAAATCAGTTACTTTAAATGAAGGACATTTATGGATAAATAATTCTCCACCTTTAGCATCTCCAATAGCCTTAATTACCAAATCAACAGCCTCATCAAGAGTAATCCAAAATCTTGTCATTCTCATGTCAGTAATTGGTATTTTAGTTTGACCTTCATCAATTAAAGTTTTGAAAAATGGAATTACAGATCCACGACTGCCTGAAACATTACCATAACGAACTACTGAAAACTGAGTGTTTTTAGCACCCACATAAGCATTTGCTGCTATGAACAATTTATCTGAAACCATTTTAGTAGCACCATACAAGTTAACCGGATTAACTGCCTTGTCAGTGGATAATGCCACTACCTTTTCAACATGCTTGTCAATAGCAACATCCACAATGTTTCTAGCACCATCAATATTGGTTTTAATAGCTTCCAACGGATTGTATTCAGCAGCCGGAACTTGTTTTAATGCAGCTGCATGAACAATAATATCTACACCATCACAAGCACGTGCAAATCTTTCTTTGTCTCTAACGTCCCCAATAAAGTAACGCATTACTTTTTTATGTTGGGCAAATTGTCTTTGCATTAAATATTGCTTGTATTCATCTCTTGAATATATAATAATTTTTTTAGGATTGTACTGTTCCAATACTCTTTTTGTAAACTTTTTACCAAAAGAACCTGTTCCTCCAGTAATTAAAATAGTTTTATCATTTAACATAAACAAAACTCCGATATTAAATTATTTATAAATTTATTTTTGAAAATATATAAATATTGTTAGAAGCAAGTTTATATCTTTACAAAATAACTATTTAAAATTAGTTTAAAATAAAAAAAAGAAAAAAGAAGGATTTATAAAAATCCCTTAAATTTATTTTTTCCTTCTGGAAACTCCAAATCCAAATATTCCGAAGATTAAAACAACCAATAAAGCAAGTATTGGATTTCCTGTTTTTGCCATTGCATCAACACCCATTGCAACTTCATCAGAATCCATAATATCTTTATCAGCAGGATGTACTGGAGCAGGAGCCGGAATTACAGTAACTGAAACATTACCATAATTGTTAGTCATATTCAAGTCAACTGTACTTCCATTTACAAATACTTCATTAGATATTACGCCGGTTTTTAAAACAATACATGTAATTTCCAATGTAGCATTGCTTTTGTTAGTTAAATTACCGATTGTCCAAATACCAGTTGCCGGATCATATACTCCTACACTTGCTTTATATGAAACAAATTTAAGAGCATCTGATAATTTATCTACTGCATAAACATCTAATGCTGTGTCAGGACCATTATTTTTAACAACAATAGTGTATGTGATTCTATTTCCAACACTTACCCTATCAACATTAACTATTTTTACAACAGACAAATCTGCTGTTTGAGGAACAGTAATATTTACAGTAGCATTGTTGTTAGTTACGTTAGGATCAAAACCTGTTCCATTTACACTTACATTGTTTTGGATAAATCCTGTTTTAACTATTTTTACAGTAATAACTAATTTAGCTGTTTCATTATTAGTTAAATTACCGACTGCCCAAACACCATTTGTTAAATCATAATATCCTTTAGAAGCATTAGCTGAAATGAATTTGAAATTATCTGCCAATACTTCAGATACTTTAATATTGGTTGAGTTATCCGGACCGTTGTTTCTTACAGTTATTGTGTAAGTTATTTCGTCTCCATAATTTGGAGTAGCATTATTTACTATTTTAATAATTTCTAAATCAGCAATATTTACATGTATTGTAGTATTTGAAGTGTTTCCTTCAGGATGCTCATCACTAGTAACATTTACACAATTGAAGATATCCTGACCGGTTGTACTTAATATTGCAGCATAAATATCTACAACTATCTTACTGCCAGTATGCATATTTCCTAATGAAATAATTTGAGTGTAATTAGTTAAATTACCTCCATTTATTCTGTAGGTTGCAGATTTAACATCCAACAATCCAGCATCTAAAATATCTTCCAATTTAACATTTAATGAATCTGAAGACCCGCCAGCAATAACAGTAATGACAAAGTGTGCTGTGTCTCCAGGGTTAAGTGCTTTGATTTCAGCATCCTTAATTACAGCCAAAGTAGTGTTGGCTATTACATTAACTGTTTCATTATCTGTAAAGTTACCTCTAGCATCATCAACACTGGTAGTAATATTAACAGTGTTTAAAACATCACCACGAACAGAACCGTTAACCTTAGCTCTGAAATACACAGTTACATCAGCACCTGCATTAATATCACCTAAACTGACAGATCCATTGTAATCTAACCAATCTACACCATTTAATGAATATTGTAAGTTAAGCAATTCCTTACTGTTGAATATATCTTTTAGAACAACATCACTAGCAACAGAAGGACCGTAATTGTTTATAACAACAGTATAACCTACATTTTCACCAGCAACAATTATTGTTGAATTTGCAACTTTTGTAATGTTTAACAATACTGATTCAGGAACATTAACACTAACAGAAGCGTTATTGTTGGTTAAGTTAGTATCATGACCAGTACCAGTAACATTAACATTATTAGTAATATTTCCAACCTTAATAACCTGAACAACAATCTTTAAAGTTACACTTTCATTAGCATCTAAATCACCAACAAACCAAACACCAGTATCTGGATTGTACTGACCAGTAGAACTAATGAATTTAACACCATCAGGCAATAAATCACCAACAGTAACATTAAATGACTTATCAGGACCATTATTAACAACAACAATAGTATACTCAATCATATCCAAATACTTAGGAACAGAATTATTTACTAACTTATCAACAGCCAAATCAACAATCCTCACATGAACAGTAGTATTAGAGTTATTTCCATCAGGATGCTCATCACTAGTAACATTAACTGAATTAAAAATGTCCCTATCAGCAGTATCCAATATTTTAGCCCAAATATCAACAGTAACAGCAGTACCAGTAAGCATATTACCTAAATCTATGCTTCCAGTCCATGAACCTTTGTTTACACCATCAACAGCATATGTGGCGCTATTTACATCCAATAAAGTTGAATCCAATATATCTTTTAAAACAACATTTAATGAATCTGAAGATCTTCCAGCTGTTACAGTTATTATATAATGTATAGTGTCTCCCGGGTTTAACTCCTTAATTTCAGCATCCTTAACTACAACCAAAGTAGTATCAGCTATTACATTGATTGTTTCATTATCTGTAAAGTTACCTCTAGCATCATCAACACCAGTAGTAATATTAACAATGTTTAAAACATCACCACGAACAGAACCATTAACCTTAGCTCTGAAATACACAGTTACATCAGCACCTACATTAATATCACCTAAACTGACAGATCCATTGTAATCTAACCAATCTACACCATTTAATGAATATTGTAAGTTAAGCAATTCATTACTGCTGAATATGTCTTTTAGAACAACATCACTAGCAACAGAAGGACCATTATTAGTAACAGTAACAGTGTATCCCACATTTTCACCAGCTACAATAACAGTAGAATTAGCTACTTTAGAAATATCCAAAATAACACAATCAGGAACACTAACACTAACAGAAGCATTATTATTAGTTAAATTACTATCATGACCAGTACCAGTAACATTAACATTATTAGTAATATTTCCAACCTTAATAACCTGAACAACAATCTTTAAAGTTACACTTTCATTAGCATCTAAATCACCAACAAACCAAACACCAGTATCTGGATTGTACTGACCAGTAGAACTAATGAATTTAACACCATCAGGCAATAAATCACCAACAGTAACATTAAATGACTTATCAGGACCATTATTAACAACAACAATAGTATACTCAATCATATCCAAATACTTAGGAACAGAATTATTTACTAACTTATCAACAGCCAAATCAACAATCCTCACATGAACAGTAGTATTAGAGTTATTTCCATCAGGATGCTCATCACTAGTAACATTAACTGAATTAAAAATGTCCCTATCAGCAGTATCCAATATTTTAGCCCAAATATCAACAGTAACAGCAGTACCAGTAAGCATATTACCTAAATCTATGCTTCCAGTCCATGAACCTTTGTTTACACCATCAACAGCATATGTGGCGCTATTTACATCCAATAAAGTTGAATCCAATATATCTTTTAAAACAACATTTAATGAATCTGAAGATCTTCCAGCTGTTACAGTTATTATATAATGTATAGTGTCTCCCGGGTTTAACTCCTTAATTTCAGCATCCTTAACTACAACCAAAGTAGTATCAGCTATTACATTAACTGTTTCATTAGCTGTAAAGTTACCCCTAGCATCATCAACACTGGTAGTAATATTAACAGTGTTTAAAACATCACCACGAACAGAACCATTAACTTTAGCCCTAAAGTAAACAGTTACACTAGCACCAACATCAATATTACCTAAATTAATAGCCTCATTGTAATTAAACCAATCATTACCGTTTAATGAATATTGTAATCCAAGTAACTCTTTAACATTATAAATATCATTTAATACAACATCACTGGCAACAGAAGGGCCGTAATTGTTTATAACAACAGTATAACCTACATTTTCACCAGCAACAATAACAGTGGAATTAGCTACTTTAGAAATATCCAAAATAACACAATCAGGAACACTAACACTAACAGAAGCATTATTATTAGTTAAATTACTATCATGACCAGTACCAGTAACATTAACATTATTAGTAATATTTCCAACCTTAATAACCTGAACAACAATCTTTAAAGTTACACTTTCATTAGCATCTAAATCACCAACAAACCAAACACCAGTATCTGGATTGTACTGACCAGTAGAACTAATGAATTTAACACCATCAGGCAATAAATCACCAACAGTAACATTAAATGACTTATCAGGACCATTATTAACAACAACAATAGTATACTCAATCATATCCAAATACTTAGGAACAGAATTATTTACTAACTTATCAACAGCCAAATCAACAATCCTCACATGAACACTAACATTAGAAGTATTACCTTCAGGATGCTCATCACTAGTAACATTAACCAAATTGAAAACATCACTATCAGCAGTATCCAATACTTTAACCCAAATATCAACAGTAACAGTAGTACCAGTAAGCATATTGCCTAAATAAATATTTCCATTAAAGTCACTTAAAATACCGCCATTAATAGAGTATTTAGCTGAATTAATATCTAACAACTTATTATCCAAAATATCTCTTAAGTTTACATTCAATGAATCTGAAGATCCGCCAACAATAACAGTAACAATGAAATGAGCTGTATCTCCAGGATTTAACTCCTTAATTTCAGCATCCTTAATTACAACTAAAGTAGTATTAGCTATAACATTAACTGTTTCATTATCAGAGAAATTACCTCTAGCATCATCAACACCAGTAGTAATATTAACAGTATTTAAAACATCACCACGAACAGAACCATTAACTTTAGCCCTAAAGTAAACAGTTACACTAGCACCAACATCAATATTACCTAAATTAATAGATTCATTGTAATTGAACCAATCTTTACCGTTTAATGAATATTGTAAGTTAAGCAATTCATTACTGTTGAATATATCTTTTAGAACAACATCAGTAGCTACAGAAGGACCATTGTTAGTAACAGTAACAGTATATCCAACATTTTCACCAGCAACAATTATTGTTGAATTTGCAACTTTTACAATGTTTAACAATACTGAATCTGGAACATTAACACTAACAGAATCATTATTATTAGTTAAATTACTATCATGACCAGTACCAGTAACATTAACATTATTAGTAATATTTCCAACCTTAATAACCTGAACAACAATCTTTAAAGTTACACTTTCATTAGCATCTAAATCACCAACAAACCAAACACCAGTATCTGGATTGTACTGACCAGTAGAACTAATGAATTTAACACCATCAGGCAATAAATCACCAACAGTAACATTAAATGACTTATCAGGACCATTATTAACAACAACAATAGTATACTCAATCATATCCAAATACTTAGGAACAGAATTATTTACTAACTTATCAACAGCCAAATCAACAATCCTCACATGAACACTAACATTAGAAGTATTACCCTCAGGATGCTCATCACTAGTAACATTAACCAAATTGAAAACATCCCTATCCGCAGAACTTAAAACTTTAGCCCAAATATCAACAGTTACACTATTTCCAGTAGCTATTTTACCTAAACTTAGACTTCCAGTCCATACTCCTTTGTTTACACCATCAACAGCATATGTGGCACTATTTACATCCAATAAAGTTGAATCCAACATATCTTTTAAAACAATGTTCAATGAATCTGAAGATCCACCAGCAGTTACAGTTATTATATAATGTATAGTGTCTCCAGGGTTTAACTCCTTAATTTCAGCTGTTTTATCAACTTTTAAAGTACTGTTAGCCATTACATTTACATGTTCTTCAGCACTGAATATTCCCCTTACATCATCTGTGTCTGTTGTAATATTCACTACATTGTGCACAATTCCTCTTGTAGAAGCATTTACCATTGCTTTAAAGTAAACAAGTATGCTGCTTCCTGAAGTCATGTCACCTAAGTTAATATTAGCTCCTTTAGTATATGGAATCCATGTAATATTATCTAAAGAGTATGCTACAACAGTTAAATCTTTAGTTTGATAATTATCAGTTAAAACCACATTAACTGCAGTTGAAGGACCATGGTTTGATACAAGTACCTGATAAATAACTTCTTCTCCAGCAACTACATTTTTAATACCGCCAGTAATGTTAATAACACCGCCAATAGCTACTTTGTTTACATTTAATATTACACAATCCGGAACTGTTATTGTAATATTATCATGGTTATTAGTTAAATTTACATCATAACCGCTGCCAGTTACATTTGCATCATTTGTAATAATTCCAGGGAAGATTGCTTGTGCTGTTATAGTTAAAGTTGCACTTTGACCTTTAGCTAAATGACCAATAAACCAAATTCCAGTTACAGGATCATAATTTCCACTTGCACTAATAAATCTTAAAGTATTTGGCAACATATCACGAACAGTAACATTAAATGAATCATCTGAACCATGATTTGTTACAACGATTGTATAAATTACATTGTCCAAATATTTGTAAGTCACTTTATCTGATGTTTTGTTAATAGCTAAATCAACAGTATTTACATGAACTGTTTTATTAGATTCATTAATAAATCCTTCTTCATTTTCAACAATAGCTTTGTTGAATATATCTTTATTTGCACTGTTTAATGCTTTAACTTCAATAGTTACAGTTACTGAATTTCCTGTTTTTAGAGTTCCAATATTATATGAACCATTCCATTTTCCTACATAATTTCCATTTACATAGAAAACAGCATTTTGAGCATCCAATAAGCTTTGATCTAATTTATCAGTTAAAATAACTCCCAATGAATCAGATGAACCTTCAGCAGTAATTACAATTGTATAATTGAATAAATCTCCAGGATTAATAGCATCAACATTTGAAGTTTTATTAATAACTAAAGTTGAGTTATCAATAGCTTTGACTGTTTCATTAGATTCAAAATTACCTCTTGCATCTTTTATGTCAGTTGTGATTTTAACAGTGTTGTTAATTAAACCTCTTGTAGAATGATTTACAGTTGCTCTAAACAGAATCATTACTGCTTCATTTACATCAATGTCCCCTAGTGCAATTCCATTATTATATTTTACCCAGTTGCCGTTTGAATTATATTCCATGTTAAGCAATTCATCAGCATTGAATAAATCAGTTAAATAAACATTGGTTGCTACAGAAGGACCATAATTGGATGCAATTACAGTATAAGTTATTTTTTCACCAGCAATAACTTCTTTATTTGGTTCTTCAGATACTATTCCACCAGTAGCTACTTTAGTAATATTTAAGATTACACAATCCGGAACAGTTATATTAACACTTGCATTGTTATTTGAAAGGTTACTGTCATAACCAGTACCATTAACAGATACTTTATTTTCAAATTTGCCAACAGCTGTTGTTTTAGCTGTAATTGTAAGGGTAGCTATTTCATTAGAACCTAATTCACCAACATTCCAAATTCCAGTAGCTGGATTGTATGTACCTGTTGATGTTATGAATTTTAAACCGTTTGCCGGCCAAATATCTTTAACAACAACATCTGTAGATGCATCAGGACCATTATTAACAACAGTGATTGTGTAAGTTATTATTGAGTCAAATAATGGATTTGCATTATCAACTACTTTTGTAATAGCCAAATCAACTAAAGGAGTTATTTTAATTGTTTCAGAATCATTATTATTTGAGATGTTTGAATCAAATCCAGTACCATTAACTTTAATATTATTTATAAGGGTTGTATTTGATTTTGCAGCTTTTGCTATAATAGTAATTAAAACTTTTTCACCATTAGCTAATTTTTCACCATTTATTGTGATTTTATTATTGGATATACTAAGAGTCCAACCACCCGGAACATTAGCATTAATAAATTTCAATCCTTCTGGTAAGTTGTCAGTAGCTATAATATCAGTAGCTATTCCCGGACCATTGTTAACAATTTCAATAACATACTCAACATTATCTCCATAATTATATGTTTTATTTTGATGATTAGCTGTTTTGTTAACTGCCAAATCAATTACATTAATTGGAACAATGTTTGTATAATTAGCTGCTTTTTTATCTGAATTAATTACAGATGCAAAGTTTGTAATGCTGTTTAATTTTCCAACATCAACATATGCTTTAACTGGAACTGTAATTACTACATTAACAGTCATTCCTGAAGAAATGGTTCCAAGGTTTGCATTTCCTATCCAAACACCTTTGTCTATTCCGTTTACAGAATAAGTTGCCTTACTAACATCAAAGAACATTTCACTTAAATTATCAGTTAAAATAACATCTAAAGAATCTGACAATCCTCCTGCAGTTATTTGAACAGTATACTTAATTACATCTCCAGGATTTACAAGAGTGGTATTAGCTACTTTTGTAATGTCCAATGTAGTATCTCCTTTAACATTTACAGCAACATCATCTTCTAAAGTACTATTATCTCTTAATTTTGTTGAAGAGCCAATAACCGCTTTATTTATTACATTTCCACGAACAGTTGTTTTAATGAATCCTTCAAATAAAATTGTTTTATTTTGACCATTAGCTAATGTTCCAATATTAATAGAAGCATCATAACGAGTCCATGATTGACCATCTAAAGAATACAACATATTTGTTAATTCAGAATCATTATAAATATCTTTTAAAATAATATCACGTGCATATGAAGGTCCATTATTGGTAATTACTATTTCGTATTTAATAATTTTACCTGCAATTGCTTCAGTAATATTAACTTTAGTAACATGCAATTCAGCTAATGTAGTAACATTTTTAATGTTTGTAGCTTCATTATCATCGAGTTTTAATTCTCCAGTAGTGGTGTTGACTCTGACAGTATTGTTTAATATTGTATCATCAACAATACCTGCATCCAAATGTCCTCTGATATAGACAGTTTTAGAAGCTTTAGAACTGATACTTCCTAAATCAATAGGCTTATTGTAAACATTCCAAGTTTTACCATCTAAAGAGTATTCCAAATTAGTTAAATATTCTGAATGATAATATTCATTTAATTTAACATTTTGAGCAGTATCTAGTCCGTTATTTGTAATTATAATTGTGTAGTAAATATCTTCACCAGCTATAACTACTTTATTATTACAGTTTTTAACTACACTAAGATCAGCTTCAGTAACATGAACTTCTTTGGTTGTTTGAGTAGTGTATGTCCTATTATTTGGATTTGTTCCATTAATTGAAACATAAGCTACATTAACTGAGTTTATAAAGTTTTGGCCAATTGGTGAGTATTTTACACCATCTATTTCCCATTCATCAAATGAAACTTTATATGTGAATGTGAATTTGTCACCAACAGTTAAATTAAGACCATTAACTGTAAATGTTCGTGTATTTTCATCAAATTCAACAACCCATCCATTTGACTTGGAAGTTGAATTAATACCAGTGTATTTTAAACCTAATGGCAGCACATCTTTAATTGTGATATTATATGCTATTCCGTTTCCATTATTTGTAATTACAATTGAATAAGTTGCATTTTCATAATATTCATATTTTTGTTTATCTGATGTTTTAACAACACTTATATTAGGTTCAGCTATTTTAACTTGTGCATTAGAATTATCTATTTTATCATCATTTAAATATAATTCAACATTATTAGATTTAATAGATTGTGCTTTGTTAGATTGATCATTTAAGACAACAGCAGATAAATTAAATATAATGTTGTCAGAATATTTGTAAGATGTAGTATTTCCAAAGTTTATAGTTACAAGGTTTCCATTTACACTGACATCACTGATTAAAGTACCATTTGATAAAATAACTGAATTTTCAAGATATTCAAATCCTTGTGGAAGGATATCTTTAACCTGCAAATTAGTGTAATTACCTTTAGGTAACTTTACCATAATTTGATAAGTTACATTTTCACCAATATTTGGTGTAAAAATGTTGCCTTCTTTATTGCCAAGTGTAGTTCCAATTACTAATTTAGTAATACTTGGCATTTTAGTTTTTAAAGTATCCTTACTTTCATTATAGTAAATTCTACCATGATCAGGTGCGGAATATCCGACAACATAAGCCATATTTACATATTGACTTCCAATTTGGATATCTGACCTTATAACAAATGAATATTTTGCATGAATTATATCTCCAGGATTTAACTGAGCCACATCAATTTCAACATGAGAACCAATCCATTTGATTTTAGCATCAATTGGATTTCCATCAGCACCAGTTACTTTGACAACCACATTATCTTCACCAGGTGTCTGACCAATAAATGAAGCAAGGTCTTCCAAATCATCAATAATAGTCACTTCAAATAATGGAGTTTTACCGTTGTTTTTAACAATTACATCAAATGAAACATGATCTAAGCCTTCAACTTCAGTTACATTGAATTTTTTAGTAATATCTGCTGTAGGTTCTACAATTGTAACCTTAGCACTAGACCTGCCCATAGTCTTATCATTTAAGAACAATTCCACATTATTGACTTTTACAGCACCTGCCTTATTGGACGGATCAAATATTGTAGGTCTGGCAGTTAAATTAATAGATAAAATACCATTTGCAAAGCTACTGGAATGAACATTGTTAATTGTAATAGTTATATCATAATTATTTACATTTACAGTCCAATCTTTGCCATTTACTAATTTTGTACCATTTGCATAAAATGCACCTGCACCAATATACTCAAATCCCTGAGGCAAAGTATCCTTAATCACCAATTTAGTATAATTACCAACAGGCAAAGTTACATTAACACCATAAATTACCTTTTCACCAATAGTTACCTTATCCTTACCATTGTCAATCTCTGAATCAACAACCCACTTAGTAATTGCAGGAAGTTTAGTTTTTAAAGTGTCCTCATCATAATTATAGTAATTTCTACCATGATCAGGTGCGGAATATCCGACAACATTAGCCATATTTACATATTGGCTTCCAATTTGGATATCTGACCTTATAACAAATGAATATTTTGCATGAATTATATCTCCAGGATTTAACTGAGCCACATCAATTTCAACATGAGAACCAATCCATTTGATTTTAGCATCAATTGGATTTCCATCAGCACCAGTTACTTTGACAACCACATTATCTTCACCAGGTGTCTGACCAATAAATGAAGCAAGGTCTTCCAAATCATCAATAATAGTCACTTCAAATAATGGAGTTTTACCGTTGTTTTTAACAATTACATCAAATGAAACATGATCTAAGCCTTCAACTTCAGTTACATTGAATTTTTTAGTAATATCTGCTGTAGGTTCTACAATTGTAACCTTAGCACTAGACCTGCCCATAGTCTTATCATTTAAGAACAATTCCACATTATTGACTTTTACAGCACCTGCCTTATTGGACGGATCAAATATTGTAGGTCTGGCAGTTAAATTAATAGATAAAATACCATTTGCAAAGCTACTGGAATGAACATTGTTAATTGTAATAGTTATATCATAATTATTTACATTTACAGTCCAATCTTTGCCATTTACTAATTTTGTACCATTTGCATAAAATGCACCTGCACCAATATACTCAAATCCCTGAGGCAAAGTATCCTTAATCACCAATTTAGTATAATTACCAACAGGCAAAGTTACATTAACACCATAAATTACCTTTTCACCAATAGTTACCTTATCTCTACCATTATCAATAGATGAATCAACAACCCATTTAGTAATTACCGGAAGTTTGGTGGTAAAACTGTCTTTTGCAGCATCAGTATAATTTCTACCGTTAGACGGTGCAGAGTAACCTATTGCATTAGCTGTGTTAGTATAACTACTACCTATAATTACATCTTCTCTTATTTTAAATGTAAATCTGTAAGTTAATGATTTGCTTATACCAAGTTCAGCAATATTTATGCTTACAATATTGTTATTCCATGTCGGAGTTACAACAGCACCACCAGATGTAATATTAATGCCTCCACTGACAAATTTACTAATTAAATCACTTAAATCGTCACTAAGTGTTACATTAAATAATGGAGACTGACCTCTGTTAGTTACAGTAATATCAAAGTATATTACATCCCCACCGATAACATTGTCTACATTGAAGTTTTTAGTAATATCTATGGCCGGTTCAACAATGCCGACAGCTGCATCAGATGTGGATTCATGAGTATTCCAGGCAAGTACTGCTTTATTAGTTTTAACAGCACCTGCTTTGTTATTGTTAACATTTAATACTGTAGCATTTAAAAATGCCTGGAATTTACCGCCATATTCCTTAATAATTTCATCTGCAAATTCAGAAGCAAATGTTAATTCTACAATATTGCCATTTACAGTTACAGTATAATCCTTACCTTCAACAGCTTTATTTTGAGTATTTCCTTTGTAAACTACAATTGAACCGCCAATGTATTTTAAACCTTCCGGAAGAGTGTCTGTAACTTTTAAAATATTGTATTTTCCAACAGGCAATATTACAGTTATATTGTATGTTACATTTTCACCAACAGTTACCTTATCCTTACCATTTACAATAGTTGTGTTAAATACAGTTTTATTTACTTTAGCATCGTAAGTGTGTAGGGTACTGCTTGCCTGGTTAGAGTAATTTCTTTTTTCATCGAATTTTGTTTCATTAAAAATAGAATAATAATCTACTTTAGCTATATTCTTAAATTCTTTTCCAATAACAACATCATTTTTTACATTGAATGTAAATTTAGCACTGACACTTTGACCGGCTAAAAGTTCACCAACATTCAAAGTAGCTACATCATTATTCCAATTAAAAATAACTTTACCTGTTTCATTACCTTTTAGTATAGTTACACCTATATCACTCCTACTATTTACAAAGGTTTTGATAAATTCTGTTAAATCATCTGTAATAGTAGTATTATAAGCAGTACCTTTACCGCTGTTAGTTACAGTAATTGTGAAACTAGCTTCATCATTACCCTGAACTATATTAGGTTCAAATACCTTATTTATGTCTATTTTAGGCTGATATATATCAACATAAACAGTATCAGAATTTAAGGTATTATTAGTCCAACTAATACTTGCATGATTACTGGTTGTTGCACTATCTGCACCAGTTGGAATAACATTTTCATTATTAACAACAGTATAATATGCATTAACAATTAATTGGTTATTCTTAGCATAAGCAGGTACAAGGTCACCATTAAAGTCAATAGTCAAATAACTTTTTTCAGGATGAGCAGTACTTGGAGTATAAGTTACTGTATATGCATATTCAGGAACAGTAACACCATCACTGGTAGTTATTGTAAAGTTAGTATACTTAATTCCATATGACTCATCTTTAATAACTAAGTTTGGAACTCTTAAGTCTGGGAAGTTTACAGTTATTTTATAAATACCCACTTCACCAACAAACAGTATTTCAGTATTGTCAGTAACATTAGATCCAATGAACTCTTTTGTAATGTTTAACCCTTTAGCTATAATAGTTGCATTATCCCTATACTTATCTTTGTTGGTTGCAAAGTTTGTACTATTAGGATATGCTGCAAAGTTTGTAATCCATACATTGTTAACAATACTTTCCTTTGGGATTAAATATTCACTAAACCTGACAGTATATATAATACTGCAGGAAGTGTTTTGAGCTAACTGAGCTATCATATATCCTTTTGTAAATAAGTCATCTTTAAATGCAGTAATATCAACAACAGTTCCGTTTGAGTAAACCAAACTAACAGATTTAACATCAGCTTTTGTAATTCCATTTGAAGTTGTTCTGTTAACAAAATCATCAGCTACAATTATATCATAAGCAGCAGAATGACCTGTGTTAGTTATAGTTATATTATATTCAACTTCAGTTGCATTTTCAATATTTTCTAAAATTTTTGTGTCATTTACATACTTTGTAATTTCCAATTCAGGTTCATTAGTAAGCATCAGTACAATATTTGAGCTTGCATATACAACACCAATGGAATCCTTAAACTTCATTTCAGCAAGATTAGCCAAATTAAGCTGGTCTGCCATAGGTTCTGAAGACACCTGAAATGTAAACCACAATCTAACATCAACCGGATTAGCCATGTTATCTAATGTATTTCCAAAATTAAATGAAAGTGCATTATTAAAAGTATCTATACCAATTTTAGGAACAATAACCTTACCTGTATTTTCATCATATAAAAATCCGCTGTCATTTGCATAAGCCCAATACCCGCCTTTAGGAATTACTCCAGTAGTTGAATTAACCAGATTAAATCCTTTTAAGTTAAATAATGGAATTGGTAAAAAGTCAGTGACAATAAAATCGTTTACAGAACCTGTAGGAAAATGAATATCCAATACAAAAGTTATATTCTGACCAGGATAAACTTTATAAAAGTCAGTATCATTTATGATTTCACCATCAACTGCAATAATATCTTTCTTAAGTGTAACACTTGGAACTCTTAATTGTGTGTAACTGTTATCAGAAACCGTATTAAATGTATTTAAAACAGTAGCTGATGTTTTAATATGATTAATAACCAAATCATTTGATACAACAGAAGATCCGTTTGAATAATGAATAATAACTTTTGCAACAAAATTTAAAGACCCTACCATTGCACCCTGATTAACGCTTCTATTTGTATAATATCCGCCTTTTAAGCTTGTACTTATATTGTTATCCTTTAAGAATTTTGAAATATAAAATGTAACTGATTCATCAATATCTCCTAAAGAAACAACACTGTAATAACTTTCATTTAATTCATATGTTTTTCCATAAATTGATAGGACAGGTTCATATTCGCTTAAGAATTTTTGAGCTGAACCTACTTTATGGGTGTCAAATTTATCATAAACTACCAAATCATCAAAAGCAAAGTAATCAGAAATTTCAAAATCAATTTTATACACAATTAAATTATGAGGAACAACAGGATGTAACTGACCTGATCCTGTTAAAATTTCTGAATATTTTTGAGTAGCTAATGATTTTAAATATATGCTATAACTATTTGAAGCATTGTAAGTATCATTAACATAAGTATAATTCATATCCACAGTACTTGCAGCAGCAACACCTCCACCAGTTTCAGAATTGATAATGGTTATGTTGTCACCTGTACTGTTATCAAATTCCGGAGCATAAGCCTTATACCTTAAAGTGATACTTGTGGTGCTTAAATCTCCAACAGCTTCCTTTAATTTTAAAATTAGTTTTCCGCCTGTTTTATTACCAGCAGGTTCTTCAATAGTATATACACCAGAATCTATAACTCTTCCTTTAGAATCATATAAAACCGGACTTCCCAAATACATTACATCAGACGGAATTACATCTGTAATAGTAATATTTTCAATTTTTGCACCATTAGCTATGTTAATATTTACAGAATAGCTAAATGGAAAATTTGAACCTGTAGCAGTTTCATGTTCATTAAGACTTGAACTTTTATCTATTTTAACAACAACAGGATTTACCCATCCTGTGACAGTTTCTCCATAAATTGGAGGATAATTCACCGGATCATCAATAGGACTATTCCCATATCTAAAAACAGGAGTAACAGTAAAATTAAGTAATTTTCCTATTTCCAATACTCCGATACCTGAAGTAATGTTTAAAACCGCATCAGGAGCATCAACAGTAAAACTACCTAAAGGATACTGAAGAATATAAAAAGTACTGTTTGCCGGACCGTGCACTTCTTTTTTAGTAAATGGATCCCTTAATGTGTATAAACCCGTTGTATTGTCATAAGTACTTTCATTAAATACTCCAACTTTTATCGGGACTATCTTCTTATTAGAATATGAAACAGTAAAATGTGTTAATTCATCCGGAGCTATTAACTGGATATAATGTTGGAATCCAGTAGCGTCCCCCAAATTCTTAAATACCATTTGGAAGTTGAATGATTCATTGATAAAAACATCTGCAGGATTATTAAAAGACATATTATTGCCATTTTCGCCTTTTAAAGTAATATCCGGAATAGACGTGTTATCATTTTCTACAATAGGACCTTCCCTAATCGGAACATCCCAAATAGAATTATCTCCAATAACAACTTCCTCACAGTTATTGCTTGTGATAAGTTTATCATAGGTTAAGCTAGCATTTTCAACAGTAATTGTATCGTCAATAACTGCATTAACTCCGTTAATATCTGGAGAATCAGCTTCACCTGCACCATAAACTGAACCACAAAATATAAACAATAAACTAAGTATTGCTAATACTTTCAAATAATTCATTAATTACACCAATATAAAATTTTGTGGTTCAGTTTATGGTGCAGGTGAAGCTGATTCTC
>OBAX01000049.1_pt1 | contig 18472 bp, 10 predicted proteins | sample 1480351 | NCBI WGS metagenome assembly OBAX01 (sample SAMN01915212, study PRJEB22387) | human gut metagenome | isolation source: stool | host: Homo sapiens | place: USA
ACGGCATTCACGACGGCTTGCTGCGTGATCTGGATGTTACCGCCACCAACCGCGAAACCCTTGAGCAACGTTACCGTCACGGGATTTCCAACCTCAAGCTGAAACACGCCAACCACAAATAAAAATGCCATGCCGGATGCAACACATCCGGCAACTTCACACTTACTCGTCCAGCAGAATCACTTTGCCGATATACGGCAGATGACGGTAACGCTGTGCGTAATCAATGCCGTAACCCACCACAAACTCATCCGGGATCGAGAAACCGATAAATTCTACCGGGACGTTCACTTCACGACGGGACGGTTTATCCAGCAGCGTACAAATCGCCAGCGACTTCGGTTCGCGCAGGCTTAAGATCTCACGCACTTTCGACAGTGTATTCCCCGAGTCGATGATATCTTCAACAATCAGCACGTCCTTGCCACGGATATCTTCATCCAGATCTTTGAGGATTTTCACATCACGGGTGGTGGACATGCCGCTACCGTAGCTGGAGGCGGTCATAAAGTCGACTTCATGAGATACCTGAACTTCACGGCACAGGTCCGCCATAAACATAAATGAGCCACGCAGCAGACCCACCAGCACCATATCGCTGCCGCTGTCTTTGTAACGCTCAGTAATCTGACGACCCAGTTCGGCGATACGCGCTTTAATCTCCGCTTCGGGGATCATTACTTCTACAGTATGTTTCATATCTCTAACCATATGATTTAAAAACAAATCACTTCGCACGGGCAGGTTTTGGCACCGCAACAAAGCGCAAGACACGCAGTATACCAGTAAAACTATTCATTCGCGGAATCTGTTAATAAAGCTCGAATTGTGATGACGATCACACATGTTAAAACCTATAATTAATTGCTACTAAAATATTAATGAATTGAAATGGTGTCTCTTTATGGCAATTAACAATACAGGCTCGCGACGATTACTCGTCACGCTAACAGCCCTTTTTGCAGCGCTTTGCGGGCTGTATCTACTCATTGGCGGAGGCTGGCTGGTCGCGATTGGCGGCTCCTGGTACTACCCTATCGCTGGCCTTGTGATGCTCGGCGTCGCCTGGATGCTGTGGCGCAGTAAACGCGCCGCGCTTTGGCTATACGCAGCCCTGCTGCTCGGCACCATGATTTGGGGCGTCTGGGAAGTTGGTTTCGACTTCTGGGCGCTGACTCCGCGCAGCGACATTCTGGTCTTCTTCGGCATCTGGCTGATCCTGCCGTTTGTCTGGCGTCGCCTGGTCATTCCTGCCAGCGGCGCAGTTGCCGCACTGGTGGTCGCACTGCTGATTAGCGGTGGTATCCTGACCTGGGCCGGATTTAACGATCCGCAGGAGATCAACGGCACCTTAAGCGCCGATGCCACACCTGCTGAAGCTATCTCCCCCGTAGCCGATCAGGACTGGCCTGCCTATGGTCGTAATCAGGAAGGTCAACGCTTTTCGCCGCTGAAACAAATTAACGCCGATAACGTCCATAATCTGAAAGAAGCCTGGGTGTTCCGTACTGGCGATGTGAAGCAGCCGAACGATCCGGGTGAAATCACCAATGAAGTGACGCCGATTAAAGTGGGCGACACCCTTTACCTGTGTACCGCTCACCAGCGCCTGTTTGCGCTTGATGCCGCCAGCGGCAAAGAGAAATGGCATTACGATCCTGAGCTGAAAACCAACGAGTCTTTCCAGCACGTAACCTGCCGTGGTGTCTCTTATCATGAAGCCAAAGCAGAAACCGCTTCGCCGGAAGTGATGGCGGATTGCCCGCGTCGTATCATTCTTCCGGTCAATGATGGTCGACTGATTGCGATTAACGCTGAAAACGGCAAACTGTGCGAAACCTTCGCCAATAAAGGCGTGCTCAATCTGCAAAGCAATATGCCAGACACCAAACCGGGTCTGTATGAACCGACTTCGCCACCGATTATCACCGATAAAACCATCGTGATGGCCGGTTCAGTTACCGATAACTTCTCAACCCGCGAAACGTCTGGCGTGATCCGTGGTTTTGATGTCAACACCGGGGAGCTGCTGTGGGCTTTTGATCCCGGCGCGAAAGATCCGAACGCAATCCCGTCTGACGAACACACCTTTACCTTTAACTCGCCAAACTCCTGGGCACCAGCGGCCTATGACGCGAAGCTGGATCTGGTCTATCTGCCGATGGGCGTGACCACGCCGGATATCTGGGGCGGTAACCGCACACCGGAACAGGAACGTTATGCCAGCTCGATTCTGGCGCTGAATGCCACTACCGGGAAACTGGCGTGGAGCTACCAGACCGTTCACCACGACCTGTGGGACATGGATCTTCCGGCACAGCCGACGCTGGCGGACATCACCGTTAATGGTCAGAAAGTGCCAGTTATTTACGCTCCGGCGAAAACCGGCAACATTTTTGTGCTCGATCGTCGTAATGGCGAACTGGTGGTTCCGGCACCGGAAAAACCGGTTCCCCAAGGTGCAGCGAAAGGCGATTACGTAACCCCAACTCAACCGTTTTCTGAACTGAGCTTCCGTCCGACGAAAGATTTGAGCGGTGCGGATATGTGGGGAGCCACCATGTTTGACCAACTGGTGTGCCGCGTGATGTTCCACCAGATGCGCTATGAAGGCATTTTCACCCCGCCATCTGAACAGGGTACGCTGGTCTTCCCGGGTAACCTGGGGATGTTCGAATGGGGCGGGATTTCCGTTGATCCAAATCGTGAAGTGGCGATTGCCAACCCAATGGCACTGCCGTTTGTTTCGAAACTGATCCCGCGTGGTCCTGGCAACCCGATGGAGCAGCCGAAAGATGCCAAAGGCACGGGTACGGAATCCGGCATTCAGCCACAGTACGGTGTACCGTATGGTGTCACGCTCAACCCGTTCCTCTCACCATTTGGTCTGCCATGTAAACAGCCAGCATGGGGTTATATCTCGGCGCTGGATCTGAAAACTAATGAAGTGGTGTGGAAGAAACGTATTGGTACGCCGCAGGACAGTATGCCGTTCCCGATGCCGGTTCCGGTGCCGTTCAATATGGGTATGCCGATGCTGGGCGGGCCAATCTCCACGGCGGGTAACGTGCTGTTTATCGCCGCTACGGCAGATAACTACCTGCGCGCTTACAACATGAGCAACGGTGAAAAACTGTGGCAGGGTCGTTTACCAGCGGGTGGTCAGGCTACGCCAATGACCTATGAAGTGAATGGTAAGCAGTATGTGGTGATCTCCGCAGGCGGTCACGGTTCATTTGGTACGAAGATGGGCGACTATATTGTGGCTTATGCGCTGCCGGATGATGTGAAGTAAGACTTGCTCAGATTGCTGACAACGTGCGCGTTGTTCATGCCGGATGCGGCGTGAACGCCTTATCCAGCCTACAAAATTGTGCAAAATCAATGGATTGCACAGCTAGCGTAGGCCTGATAAGCGTAGCGCATCAGGCAGATTTGCGTTTGTCATCAGTTTAATGCCCGGAGAGATCCGGGCATATTTCCGAATACGGTCTTTTTATACCGTAAACCCTAACATCATCCCCGTATCTTCATGCTCCAGCAGATGGCAGTGCGCCATATAAGCATGTTCTTTCGGTGCATCGTGATTAAACTTCACCAGCACTTCGCTGACATTACCTTCTACCTTAACGGTATCTTTCCAGCCCGCGCGATGAGCCGCTGGCGGTTTGCCATTTTCTGACAAGATACGGAACTGCGTGCCGTGGATATGGAACGGATGCAGCATCATGTCGCCCACGCCAGAGATAACCCAACGTTCGTATTGCCCTTTCGCCGCCGCAAACATCGGCTTGTTCATATCAAACGCCTGACCGTTGATTTTGTTGGCATGGTGGAAATCGAACTTCCCGCCGTGGTTCATATGATTCATATTGCCGTGCCCCATATGGCCCATCATCTGGCTGTGATCCATCCCGGCCATCGCCTGATCGCCATATTTCTCCATTAGCATCTGCATCCCCATCATATCGAGCATCGGGTCCATAGAGAGTTGCAGCTTGCGTACCGTCAGCCCTTCCAGCGAAGGTAACGCAGGCAGGCTACTTAATGTGTCTGGCAAAGCACCGGAGGCACTAATAGCAATCGGCTGAATCCGCATTACCGGATGAGGCTTATCAAACGGCGCAATCGCCATCCCCATCTGGCTGACCGGCAGCGTCACCAGGTCAAAGGGTTTGTTATCGTTAACCTCCACCAGCACTTCAAAACGCTCGCCCATCAGCACCGGCAGTTCGCTCACCTTCACTGGTTCAGGTAGCAGACCACCGTCGCTGGCAATCACATACAGCGGGCGATTGTCGCTGGTGGCGAAATTGAGCGAACGGGCATTACAGCCATTGAGCAAACGCAGGCGCAGCCAACCACGCGGGGCAGCGTGTTGCGGGTAGATTGCACCGTTGGTCAGCAACGTATCGCCAAACCAGCCCACGGCGGCGGTCATCACATCCAGTTGATAATCAATCTGCCCGTCGGCGCTAAATTTCTTATCCTGAACGATCACCGGAACATCATCGATACCCCACTGTTTTGGCAGCATTAATTTCAGGATCTCGTCATCTTCAATCACCACCAGCCCAGCCAGCCCCATCGCCACCTGTCGCCCGGTTTTGCCGTGCTGATGCGGATGGAACCAGCAGGTAGCGGCAGGTTGATCAACGTTCAACGTCACCGAGCGCTTGCCACCTGGCGGAATAATTCCCTGCGGGCCGCCGTCGACTTCACCCGGTACTTCCAGCCCGTGCCAGTGCAACGTTGTCTCTTCCGTCAGTTGGTTGTAGATATCAACCGTTACCGCTTTGCCGCGCTGTAATTTCACCGCCGGCCCCAGCAGATTGCCGTTATAGCCCCAGGTAGTTGCAGTTTTCCCGCCAAAGGTGGACTGGCCTGCGCCAATAGTTAACTGAATGCGATTACGGGCATCGGTCGTGAGCAAATCAGGGATCGGTAACGTTGGGCGTTCTGCCGCAAATACTGCGCGGCTCCACAGCGGCAAAGCCGAAGCCACACCCAGCGCGACGGAATATTTTAAGAAATCACGACGTTGCATAGTTATTTCCTTATTCTTAAGCAGGCGAAACAAAATCAAACGTTGAGCATAGTCCTTCCCCTTACGGGAAGGTCAAGCCGCAGACACAATTTAATCGACAATAATGGTCGTCGCCTCGCTCGCAGTGTGCTAACGTTTATCTTCTTTAAGCCCCTGGTAGAAGCAATGAAGACGTTTTTCAGAACAGTGTTATTCGGCAGCCTGATGGCCGTCTGCGCAAACAGTTACGCGCTCAGCGAGTCTGAAGCCGAAGATATGGCCGATTTAACGGCAGTTTTTGTCTTTCTGAAGAACGATTGTGGTTACCAGAACTTACCTAACGGGCAAATTCGTCGCGCACTGGTCTTTTTCGCTCAGCAAAACCAGTGGGACCTCAGTAATTACGACACCTTCGACATGAAAGCCCTCGGTGAAGACAGCTACCGCGATCTCAGCGGCATTGGCATTCCCGTCGCTAAAAAATGCAAAGCCCTGGCCCGCGATTCCTTAAGCCTGCTTGCCTACGTCAAATAATCCCTGATACCTTTTTGTAGAAATATTGACCGTGCATCCGCGGTCAATGTTAGCTATTATGTTGCGCCCTTTTTTTACGGGTGTTAACAAAGGAGGTATCAACCCATGGCCGAAAAAAAACAGTGGCATGAAACGCTACACGACCAGTTTGGGCAGTACTTTGCGGTAGATAACGTTCTGTATCATGAAAAGACCGATCACCAGGATCTGATCATTTTTGAGAACGCTGCATTTGGTCGCGTAATGGCGCTGGATGGCGTAGTACAAACCACCGAGCGCGACGAGTTTATCTATCATGAGATGATGACCCATGTTCCGCTACTGGCCCATGGTCACGCGAAACATGTGCTGATTATCGGCGGCGGCGACGGTGCCATGCTGCGTGAAGTAACCCGACATAAAAACGTTGAGTCAATCACGATGGTGGAAATCGATGCGGGTGTCGTATCGTTCTGCCGTCAGTATCTACCCAACCATAACGCCGGTAGCTACGACGATCCGCGCTTTAAGCTGGTGATCGACGATGGCGTCAATTTCGTTAATCAAACCAGCCAGACCTTTGATGTCATTATCTCCGACTGCACCGATCCTATCGGTCCCGGCGAAAGCCTTTTCACTTCGGCATTTTATGAAGGCTGCAAACGTTGCCTGAATCCTGGCGGTATCTTCGTCGCACAAAACGGCGTCTGCTTTTTACAGCAGGAAGAAGCCATCGACAGCCATCGCAAACTCAGCCATTACTTCAGCGACGTTGGCTTTTATCAGGCGGCGATCCCGACCTATTACGGCGGTATCATGACTTTTGCATGGGCGACAGATAACGACGCCTTACGCCATCTCTCAACCGAAATTATTCAGGCGCGTTTTCTCGCCTCTGGCCTGAAATGCCGTTATTACAATCCGGCAATCCATACGGCAGCTTTTGCCTTACCTCAGTATCTGCAAGACGCACTGGCTTCACAGCCGTCCTAAGGAGAAGATAAGAAATTGAAAAAACTGAAACTGCATGGCTTTAATAATCTGACCAAAAGTCTGAGTTTTTGTATTTACGATATCTGCTACGCCAAAACTGCCGAAGAGCGCGACGGTTATATTGCTTATATCGATGAACTCTATAATGCCAACCGTCTGACCGAAATCCTGTCAGAAACCTGTTCCATTATCGGGGCTAATATTCTTAACATCGCCCGCCAGGATTACGAACCACAGGGTGCCAGCGTCACTATTCTGGTGAGTGAAGAACCGGTTGACCCGAAACTCATCGACAAAACAGAACACCCCGGCCCACTGCCAGAAACGGTCGTTGCCCATCTTGATAAAAGTCATATTTGCGTACATACCTACCCGGAAAGTCATCCTGAAGGCGGTTTATGTACCTTCCGCGCCGATATTGAAGTCTCTACCTGCGGCGTGATTTCTCCGCTGAAGGCGCTGAATTACCTGATCCACCAGCTTGAGTCCGATATCGTAACCATTGATTATCGCGTGCGCGGTTTTACCCGCGACATTAACGGTATGAAGCACTTTATCGACCATGAGATTAATTCGATTCAGAACTTTATGTCTGACGATATGAAGGCGCTGTATGACATGGTGGATGTGAACGTCTATCAGGAAAATATCTTCCATACCAAGATGTTGCTTAAAGAGTTCGACCTTAAGCACTACATGTTCCACACCAAACCGGAAGACTTAACCGACAGCGAGCGCCAGGAAATTACCGCTGCGCTGTGGAAAGAAATGCGCGAGATTTATTACGGGCGCAATATGCCAGCTGTTTAACGGCTCTGGCGGAGCTCCCAGGCTCCGCCAGATTTATTTACTTCTGCTGCACGAAATTGCGGTAAGCCGCCACGACCTGCAGAAAATCCTCAACGCCGCATAGCGACAGGCTTTCTTCGTCGTAGTAGTTCATCCCCTCTTCCATTTCATCGCCAGCGAATTCCAGTTGATTGGCGCGAACCATCACCTCTTCACCGTCCATCCACAGGGTGTATTCATGCCCTGCCCGTTGCCAGGACCGTTCGCTACCTTTCAGTGCGTGCGCTGCTTGTTCCACTTCATCAAGCAAGGCCAGGTTTTCTTTCACCTCTTCATTAAACCAGTGCCCGACCACTTCATGCCCCATGGACATACGCACCTTTACCACTCCGGTAATATCGCGCAGAAATTCGTAATCCATAGTGTGTTCCTCTGCTCCCGGCAATGCACCGAAATCGCATTGCGCCATTGATGTAATTATCGCAGCCTTACCGGAGAAAAACAGCGGAACGGCGATGGTTTAGAAATAAAAAAATGCCCGGGAATCTCATTCACCGGGCATTGTGTCGTTTATGCGCAGCGCGTGCGCTGACTTTTTAAACCGCAGTCTGGAAAATCACCCCATCGGCTTTCTCGGTGTACTGAGAAAGCTGGTTGAAGTTCAGATAACGGTAAGTATCAACGGCTGTTTTATCTACCTGCGCCACGTAGGTCTGGTACTCTTCCGGCGTCGGCAGTTTGCCAATCAGCGCCGCAACAGCCGCCAGTTCCGCAGAAGCCAGGAAGACATTCGCGCCAGTACCCAGACGGTTCGGGAAGTTACGGGTAGAGGTGGAAACCACCGTTGCACCGTCCGCCACACGCGCCTGGTTACCCATACACAGGGAACAGCCAGGGATCTCGATACGCGCACCACTCTTACCGAAGACGCTGTAGTAGCCTTCTTCGGTCAACTGTGCGGCGTCCATACGGGTTGGCGGTGCCACCCACAGGCGGGTCGGCAACTGACCTTTATGCGCATCCAGCAGTTTACCCGCAGCACGGAAGTGACCGATGTTGGTCATGCAGGAACCGATAAACACTTCGTCGATCTTCTCACCCTGTACCGCAGACAGCGGACGCGCGTCATCCGGGTCGTTCGGAGCACACAGGATTGGCTCTTTAATATCCGCCAGATCGATGTCGATCACTGCCGCGTATTCCGCATCTGCATCGGCTTCCAGCAGCTCAGGATTCGCCAGCCATTTTTCCATGCCCTGAATACGACGTTCCAGGGTACGACGATCGCCGTAACCTTCCGCGATCATCCACTTCAGCAGGACGATGTTAGAGTTCAGGTATTCGATGATCGGTTCTTTGTTCAGCTTGATGGTACAACCAGCGGCAGAACGCTCGGCGGACGCATCGGTTAGCTCAAAGGCCTGCTCAACTTTCAGATCCGGCAGACCTTCAATTTCCAGGATGCGGCCAGAGAAGATGTTTTTCTTGCCTTTCTTCTCAACGGTCAGCAGACCTTGTTTGATCGCATACAGCGGAATAGCGTGTACCAGATCGCGCAGGGTGATGCCCGGCTGCATTTTGCCTTTGAAGCGCACCAGAACGGATTCCGGCATATCAAGCGGCATTACGCCAGTTGCGGCAGCAAACGCCACCAGACCAGAACCCGCCGGGAAAGAGATACCGATCGGGAAACGGGTATGGGAGTCACCACCGGTACCGACGGTATCCGGCAGCAGCATACGGTTCAGCCAGGAGTGAATGACGCCGTCACCCGGACGCAGCGACACACCGCCACGGTTCATAATGAAGTCCGGCAGCGTGTGGTGCGTGTTCACGTCAACTGGCTTCGGATACGCCGCGGTGTGGCAGAAAGACTGCATCACCAGGTCAGCCGAGAAGCCCAGGCACGCCAGGTCTTTCAGTTCATCACGGGTCATCGGGCCGGTGGTGTCCTGGGAACCTACAGAAGTCATTTTCGGTTCACAGTACGCGCCCGGACGAATGCCTTTCACGCCACAGGCACGGCCTACCATTTTTTGCGCCAGCGAGAAGCCGCGATCGCTCTCAGCGACATCTTTCGCCTGACGGAACACATCACTGTGCGGCAGACCAAGTGCTTCACGCGCTTTGGTGGTCAGGCCACGCCCGATAATCAGCGGAATACGGCCACCAGCACGCACTTCATCAATCAGCACGTCGGTTTTCAGTTCGAAGGTCGCCAGCAGTTCGCCGGTTTCGTGGTTACGCACTTCACCTTTGTACGGGTAAACGTCAATCACGTCGCCCATGTTCAGGTTAGAGACGTCGACTTCGATTGGCAGTGCACCCGCGTCTTCCATCGTGTTAAAGAAGATGGGTGCAATTTTACCGCCGAGGCACAAACCACCGCCGCGTTTGTTCGGCACATGTGGAATATCATCGCCCATAAACCACAGAACGGAGTTAGTGGCGGATTTACGCGAAGAACCCGTACCCACAACGTCACCGACGTACGCCAGCGGGAAACCTTTCTGTTGCAGAGCTTCGATTTGCTTGATCGGACCAACAACACCAGGCTGGTCTGGCTCAATACCTTCACGGGCGTTTTTCAGCATCGCCAGCGCGTGCAGTGGGATATCCGGGCGTGACCACGCATCCGGTGCCGGAGAAAGGTCATCGGTGTTAGTTTCGCCAGTGACTTTGAAGACAGTAACGGTCAGTTTTTCAGCCAGCGCCGGGCGATTCAGGAACCATTCGGCATCCGCCCAGGACTGCATAACCTGCTTCGCATATTCGTTGCCTGCTTTCGCTTTCTCTTCTACGTCATAGAAGTTATCGAACATCAGCAGCGTGTGAGAAAGTGCTTTGGCAGCAATAGGTGCCAGTTTGGCATCATCCAGCGCGTCGATCAGCGGATGAATGTTGTAACCACCCTGCATGGTGCCCAGCAGTTCGATGGCTTTTTCCGGAGTCAGCAGAGGGGATTTGGCTTCGCCTTTCGCGATAGCAGCCAGGAAGCCTGCTTTGACATAGGCGGCTTCATCGACGCCTGGGGGAACACGGTTGGTTAACAGATCTAACAGGAATTCTTCTTCGCCCGCGGGCGGGTTTTTCAGCAGCTCTACAAGTGCGGCCATTTGGTTTGCATCCAGGGGTTTGGGCGCAATCCCCTCAGCGGCACGCTCAGCTCCGTGCTTACGGTATTCTTCTAGCACGACGGTTCTCCTCGCTCTCATTGTCATAGTGCGGCAGGCGATTCTCTTCACGCTCCTGTGAGACAGCAGTTTGTAGGGTAAATGCCCAGTACCGCAACGGGCAGAATAGCAGGATTTTGACGAGGTGTTAATCTGTTTACAAAAAAGCAACATAAAAAAGTGGCTGAATCGTTAAGGATGGTCTAGAGATTGTTTCCCTCCGTAAAAACTTCGTTAATTCGCATGGTGATAATCACCTTTCTCAACGAATCCCAAGATTAGTCAAAATTTAAACTACCGCCTCTTTATACTCGGATTCACAGCACCTGCGGGTGGCAGTTCGCCGACCATTGCGATTTCCTTGAGATCCGAATTATGAAAATGACTTTGCCGTTTAAACCCCATGTGCTGGCGCTAATTTGCAGTGCCGGGCTTTGTGCCGCCTCTACCGGGCTATATATAAAAAGCCGCACAGTGGAAGCGCCTGTGGAACCGCAATCGACACAACTGGCTGTGTCTGACGCTGCCGCGGTTACGTTTCCTGCAACGGTTTCCGCACCTCCCGTAACACCCGCCGTCGTCAAATCCGCATTCAGCACTGCACAAATAGATCAATGGGTCGCGCCCGTCGCGCTGTATCCCGACGCCCTACTTTCGCAGGTGCTGATGGCATCAACCTATCCGACAAACGTTGCTCAAGCAGTGCAATGGTCGCACGATAATCCACTTAAACAAGGCGATGCTGCTATTCAGGCGGTATCTGACCAGCCGTGGGACGCCAGCGTTAAATCACTGGTGGCCTTTCCACAATTGATGGCATTGATGGGCGAAAACCCGCAATGGGTGCAAAACCTGGGCGATGCTTTTCTGGCCCAGCCGCAGGACGTGATGGACTCGGTACAGCGATTGCGGCAACTGGCGCAACAAACCGGCTCGCTGAAGTCATCAACCGAACAGAAAGTTATTACCACAACGAAGAAAGCTGTACCGGTAAAACAGACAGTCACGGCACCCGTCATACCATCCAATACAGTTTTAACTGCCAACCCCGTCATTACAGAGCCGGCAACAACCGTCATTTCCATTGAGCCCGCCAATCCTGATGTGGTCTATATTCCCAACTACAACCCAACCGTGGTTTACGGGAACTGGGCCAATACTGCGTATCCGCCGGTTTATCTGCCACCACCAGCCGGAGAACCGTTTGTTGACAGCTTTGTACGCGGATTCGGCTATAGCATGGGCGTTGCTACCACGTACGCACTATTCAGCAGCATCGACTGGGACGACGACGATCATGACCATCATCATCATGACAATGATGATTATCATCACCACGATGGCGGTCATCGTGACGGTAATGGCTGGCAACACAACGGCGACAACATCAATATCGACGTCAACAATTTCAACCGTATCACCGGTGAGCATCTTACTGATAAGAATATGGCATGGCGGCACAATCCAAACTACCGTAATGGTGTGCCCTATCATGATCAGGATATGGCAAAGCGGTTTCATCAAACCGATGTCAACGGCGGAATGAGCGCCACGCAATTACCTGCCCCAACGCGCGACAGCCAGCGTCAGGCGGCAGCAAATCAGTTTCAGCAACGAACACACGCCGCACCAGTCATTACACGAGATACCCAACGTCAGGCAGCGGCACAGCGGTTTAATGAAGCTGAACACTATGGGAGCTATGACGACTTCCACGACTTCAGCCGTCGCCAACCACTGACCCAGCAACAAAAGGACGCCGCTCGTCAGCGTTATCAGTCCGCCTCGCCTGAGCAGCGCCAGGCAGTTCGCGAGAGAATGCAGACTAACCCGAAGATCCAGCAGCGAAGAGAGGCAGCGCGTGAGCGCATTCAGTCCGCCTCGCCTGAGCAGCGCCAGGCGGTTCGCGAGAAAATGCAGACTAACCCGCAGAACCAGCAGCGAAGAGACGCAGCGCGTGAGCGTATTCAGTCCGCATCACCAGAGCAGCGCCAGGTGTTTAAGGAAAAAGTACAGCAGCGCCCACTGAATCAACAGCAACGTGATAACGCCCGCCAGCGTGTTCAATCGGCATCACCTGAACAACGTCAGGTTTTTCGGGAGAAAGTTCAGGAGAGCCGCCCACAACGTCTAAACGACAGTAACCATACTGTCAGGCTGAATAACGAGCAACGGTCAGCAGTATGCGAACGTCTCTCTGAACGTGGAGCAAGAAGACTGGAAAGGTAAATTGCAGACGTAAAAAAAGCGGCGTGGTTAGCCGCTTTTTTAATTGCCGGATGTTCCGGCAAACGAAAAATTACTTCTTCTTCGCTTTCGGGTTCGGCAGGTCGGTAATGCTACCTTCGAACACTTCTGCCGCCAGGCCCACAGACTCGTGCAGAGTCGGGTGCGCGTGGATGGTCAGTGCGATGTCTTCAGCATCACAACCCATTTCGATTGCCAGGCCGATTTCACCCAGCAGCTCGCCGCCGTTAGTACCGACAATCGCACCACCGATCACACGGTGAGATTCTTTGTCGAAAATCAGCTTGGTCATACCGTCTGCGCAGTCGGAAGCGATAGCACGACCAGAAGCAGCCCACGGGAAGGTGGCGGTTTCATAGCTGATGCCTTTCTCTTTCGCTTCTTTCTCAGTCAGACCCACCCATGCAACTTCTGGTTCGGTATAGGCGATGGACGGGATAACTTTCGGATCGAAGTAGTGTTTCTTACCGGCGATAACTTCAGCGGCAACGTGACCTTCGTGAACACCTTTGTGTGCCAGCATCGGTTGACCGACGATATCGCCGATAGCAAAGATGTGCGGTACGTTGGTACGCAGCTGTTTGTCAACGCGGATGAAACCACGGTCGTCAACTTCCACGCCTGCTTTGCCTGCGTCGAGGTTTTTACCGTTCGGCACACGACCAATCGCTACCAGCACGGCGTCGTAACGCTGCGGTTCAGCGGGTGCTTTTTTGCCTTCCATCGTCACATAAATGCCGTCTTCTTTCGCTTCAACGGCGGTAACTTTGGTTTCCAGCATCAGGTTGAATTTCTTGCTGATACGCTTGGTGAAGACTTTAACGATGTCTTTGTCAGCTGCCGGGATAACCTGGTCGAACATTTCAACCACGTCAATCTGTGAACCCAGCGCGTGGTAAACGGTGCCCATTTCCAGACCGATGATACCGCCACCCATTACCAGCAGGCGTTCTGGTACTTCTTTCAGTTCCAGCGCGTCAGTGGAGTCCCAGATACGCGGATCTTCATGCGGAATAAACGGCAGTTGGATCGGGCGAGAACCCGCTGCAATGATCGCGTTGTCGAAGTTGATCACGGTTTTGCCGTTCTCACCTTCAACTTCCAGGGTGTTAGCCCCGGTGAATTTACCCAGACCGTTGACCACTTTGACTTTGCGGCCTTTCGCCATACCAGCCAGACCACCGGTCAGCTGATTGATCACTTTCTCTTTCCAGGTACGAATCTTGTCGATATCGGTTTTCGGTTCGCCGAAGACGATACCGTGTTCAGCCAGCGCTTTGGCTTCTTCGATAACTTTTGCTACGTGCAGCAGTGCTTTAGAAGGGATACAGCCGACGTTCAGGCAAACACCGCCAAGGGTGTTGTAACGTTCTACGATTACGGTTTCCAGACCTAAATCAGCGCAACGGAAGGCAGCGGAGTAACCTGCGGGGCCTGCCCCAAGTACCACGACCTGAGTTTTGATTTCAGTACTCATCATGACCTCTATATATTTATCTCCGGCGGTCATACCCGTCGTCTTTCAGGCCGCAGCGGCGTTAGCTTCACGCCCTCACCCCAGTCACTTACTTATGTAAGCTCCTGGGGATTCTGGCGCTTGCTACCTTGCTGCACCCAGAAATCCATAGGGTATGTGAAGTAATACCCTAACCACCACCGGGTCGTTCTATCCGTCGGTATTTTACAAAATTGTTAACAATTTTTAAACAACAAACGGCAACCGATTTGTCTATTCGCTAATAACCTCAATACATTCATGAGATTACCAGAAAAAAGCCGGCCGTTGGGCCGGCTCTTTTACTTACATCACCAGACGGCGAATGTCAGACAGCGTGTTGTTAATGATGGTAATGAAACGGGCACCATCAGCACCGTCGATCACGCGGTGGTCGAAGGAGAGAGAAATCGGCAGCATCAGACGCGGCACGAACTCTTTACCATTCCACACCGGCTCCATCGCGGACTTGGAAACGCCGAGGATAGCCACTTCCGGCGCGTTCACAATCGGCGCGAAGTGGGTAGTACCCAGGCCGCCGATGCTGGAGATGGTGAAGCAACCGCCCTGCATTTCGCCCGCAGTCAGCTTACCGTCACGCGCTTTCTTAGAAATAGTCATCAGCTCGCGAGACAGCTCGATGATGCCTTTCTTGTTGACGTCTTTGAATACCGGAACAACCAGACCGTTCGGGGTATCCACCGCCACACCGATGTTGATGTATTTCTTCAGGGTCAGACGCTGACCGTCTTCCGACAGCGAACTATTGAAGCGAGGCATCTGCTCAAGAGCTGCAGCAACGGCTTTCATGATGAAGACAACCGGGGTGATCTTCACATCCAGCTTACGTTTCGCCGCTTCTTCGTTCTGCTGTTTACGGAACGCTTCCAACTCGGTGATATCGGTTTTGTCGAAGTGAGTAACATGCGGGATCATTACCCAGTTACGGCTCAGGTTCGCACCAGAGATTTTCTGGATGCGGCCCAGTTCCACTTCTTCGATTTCACCAAACTTGCTGAAGTCCACCTTCGGCCACGGCAGCATGCCAGGGATACCACCGCCAGTCGCTGCCGGAGCTGCTTCTGCACGTTTGATAGCTTCTTTCACGTAAGCCTGAACGTCTTCGCGCAGGATACGACCTTTACGGCCAGTGCCCTTCACTTTCGCAAGGTTAACACCAAACTCGCGTGCCAGACGGCGGATCAGCGGAGTCGCGTGAACATAAGCGTCGTTTTCAGCAAATTCAGATTTGCCTTCCGCTTTCGCAGCTGGTGCTGCTGCCGGGGCTTCAGCTTTTGCTGCCGGTGCCGGCGCTGCCGCTTCCTGTTTCGCAGGAGCTGCCGCAGGCGCTGCGCCTTCAACTTCGAAGATCATAATCAGCGAGCCAGTTTTCACTTTATCGCCAACGTTGACTTTCAGTTCCTTCACGACGCCTGCAAACGGCGCCGGAACTTCCATAGAAGCTTTGTCGCCTTCTACGGTGATCAGTGACTGTTCAGCGGCAACTTTGTCGCCCACTTTCACCATCACTTCAGTCACTTCAACTTCGTCACCGCCGATATCCGGAACGTTAACTTCTTTCACGCCAGCCGCTGGTGCAGGGGCCGCTGCCGGAGCTGCTTCCTGTTTAGCGGCCGGAGCTGCCGCGCCTGCTTCACCCGCGACTTCGAAGACCATAATCAGCGAGCCGGTAGACACTTTGTCACCCACGTTCACTTTGATCTCTTTCACGGTGCCAGCAAACGGAGCCGGAACTTCCATAGAAGCCTTGTCGCCTTCTACGGTGATCAGCGACTGTTCAGCTTCAACTTTATCGCCAACTTTCACCAGGATTTCGGTCACTTCAACTTCGTCGCTGCCGATATCCGGAACGTTAACGTCTTTTGCCGCCGCAGCCGCTGGTGCTGCTGCCGGAGCTGCTTCTTTCTTCTCTTCTGCCTGAGCAGGTGCAGCGTCTGCTGCACCGTCGGCGGAATCGAAAATCATAATCAGTGCGCCGGTCTGGGTTTTATCGCCAACAGAGACTTTGATCTCTTTAACGATACCCGCCTGCGGAGACGGAACTTCCATAGAGGCTTTGTCGCCTTCTACGGTGATCAGCGACTGTTCGGCTTCAACTTTGTCGCCCACTTTGACCAGGATCTCGGTGATTTCAACTTCATCAGCCCCGATGTCCGGTACTTTGATTTCGATAGCCATTATTCTTTTACCTCTTACGCCAGACGCGGGTTAACTTTATCTGCATCGATGTTGAATTTGGCGATTGCGTCAGCAACCACTTTCTTATCGATTTCGCCACGTTTAGCCAGTTCGCCCAGCGCCGCAACCACGACATAAGAAGCATCAACTTCGAAGTGGTGACGCAGGTTCTCACGGCTGTCGGAACGACCGAAGCCATCAGTACCCAGTACGCGGTAGTCGTCAGCCGGTACGTAAGTACGGACCTGCTCAGCGAACAGTTTCATATAGTCGGTAGATGCCACTGCCGGAGCGTCGTTCATCACCTGAGCGATATACGGAACGCGCGGAGTTTCCAGCGGGTGCAGCATGTTCCAGCGTTCACAATCCTGACCATCACGCGCCAGCTCGGTGAAGGAGGTCACGCTATAAACGTCAGAACCTACGCCGTAATCTTTCGCCAGGATCTCAGCTGCTTCACGGACGTGACGCAGGATAGAACCGGAGCCGAGCAGCTGAACTTTACCTTTGCTACCTTCAATAGTTTCGAGTTTGTAGATACCTTTACGGATACCTTCCTCAGCACCTTCCGGCATTGCCGGCATGTGGTAGTTTTCGTTCAGCGTAGTGATGTAGTAGTAAACGTTCTCTTGTTTTTCACCGTACATACGCTCCAGACCGTCATGCATGATGACAGCAACTTCGTAAGCGTAAGCCGGGTCGTAAGAGATACAGTTCGGGATAGTCAGCGACTGAATGTGGCTGTGACCATCTTCGTGCTGCAGACCTTCGCCGTTCAGGGTGGTACGACCGGAAGTACCGCCGATCAGGAAGCCACGCGCTTGCTGGTCGCCAGCCGCCCAGCACAGATCGCCAATACGCTGGAAGCCGAACATCGAGTAATAGATGTAGAACGGGATCATCGGCAGATTGTTGGTGCTGTAAGAGGTCGCCGCTGCCAGCCAGGAACAACCTGCGCCCAGCTCGTTGATCCCTTCCTGCAGAATCTGACCTTTCTCGTCTTCTTTATAGTAAGCAACCTGCTCGCGGTCCTGCGGGGTGTACTGCTGACCGTTCGGGCTGTAAATACCAATCTGACGGAACAGACCTTCCATACCGAAAGTACGCGCTTCGTCGGCGATGATCGGTACCAGACGATCTTTGATCGACTTGTTCTTCAGCATCACGTTCAGAGCACGAACGAAAGCGATAGTGGTAGAGATCTCTTTGCTCTGCTCTTCCAACAGCGCGCCGAAGTCTTGCAGGCTCGGCAGCTCAAGCTTCTCGGTGAAGTTCGGCTGACGGCTTGGCAGATAACCGTGCAGTTTCTGACGCTGAGCGTGCAGATAGGTATGCTCTTCAGAACCTTCCGGGAAGGTGATGTACGGCAGTTTTTCGATATCTGCATCAGACACCGGCACATTGAAACGGTCGCGGATATGACGCACACCGTCCATGTTCATTTTCTTAACCTGGTGCGCGATGTTTTTACCTTCAGCCGCGTCGCCCATGCCGTAACCTTTAATGGTATGAGCAAGGATTACTGTCGCTTTGCCTTTGGTTTCCTGCGCTTTCTTGAATGCAGCGTAGATTTTCTTCGGATCGTGACCACCACGGTTCAGTGCCCAGATCTGCTCGTCAGTCCAGTCTGCAACCAGTGCTGCGGTTTCAGGATATTTACCGAAGAAGTGTTCACGAACGTACGCACCATCTTTCGATTTGAAGGTCTGGTAGTCGCCGTCAACGGTTTCGTTCATCAGCTGGATCAGTTTACCGCTGGTATCCTTACGCAGCAGTTCATCCCAACGGCTACCCCACATCACTTTGATCACGTTCCAGCCAGCACCTTCGAAGATGCCTTCCAGTTCGTTGATGATCTTGCCGTTACCGGTGACCGGGCCGTCAAGACGCTGCAGGTTACAGTTGATAACGAAGACCAGGTTATCCAGTTTTTCACGGGTAGCGATGGTGATCGCACCTTTGGATTCCGGTTCGTCCATTTCACCGTCACCGAGGAACGCGTAAACGGTCTGTTTAGAGGTATCTTTCAGGCCACGG
>OBAX01000052.1_pt1 | contig 17977 bp, 6 predicted proteins | sample 1480351 | NCBI WGS metagenome assembly OBAX01 (sample SAMN01915212, study PRJEB22387) | human gut metagenome | isolation source: stool | host: Homo sapiens | place: USA
AACAGCACGATTTAATTTTAAAGTAAAAAACCAATTAAAAAAAGAAAAAGAAGAGATTAATTAAAATCTCTTAAATTAAGATATTGTTATGTTGTTTCCAGTTTGGAAATCGTTCCAAGAAGATGTAATGATGTATTTTCCACTCATTAACCTGATAGTTAATGAAGCAAAACCATTATCATCAGTTACTTTGTGATAGAATACACCGTTTACATTAAATGATACGTTTTGATTAGCTAATGGATTACCTTGACCATCCAAGGTTTGTGCAGTAAAGTTGCTGCCATCCATATACTTCATATTAAGATCGTGAGTAACTAAAGTAGGTAAAACAGTTACAGTATTACCTAAGTCTAATCCTTCGTACATTGTTGTAATGACATATTCTCCAGGTCTTAAACTGATTCCTAAACTTACTACACCATTTTCATCAGTAGTTCTGGTGTAAAATACTCCATGAATGTTGAAAGTTACATTTTTATTTACTGCTAAACTTCCGTTTTTATCATAGATAGTTGCTTGGAACTTAGATGCATTCATGTAATACTTAGTTAAGTCATTTTGTACTATTAATGATTTTACAGTTATGTTAAATCCTTGCTGCTCACCAGTTACAGGGTTGTAAGCTGTTAAAATATATGTTCCAGGTCTTAACATAATACCCAAATCAGCTACACCATCATTGTTAGTAGTTTTAGTGTATAATACACCATGTATGTTAAATCTAACTTGAGTATTAGCTAATACTTTTCCATCACTGCCCATGAATTTAGCATAGAATTTAGTAGCATTTTGATACATTTTAACTAAATCATCAGCTATAATACTTGAATTAATAGTAACAGTAATATTTTTAGAGATTTTACTATAGAAAGCAGATCCGTTATAAGTTACGGTTACTGGATATACATTGGAATCTAAATTAAGACCCATGGAAGCAGTACCATTAGCATCAGTTGTTTTAGCATAGGTTACACCATTAATACTGAAGTATATAGTAGCATTGACTATTGGTTTACCTTGGAAATCTGTTAATTTGGCAATTAAACGAGTTCCATCATGGTAAAACATTTCAACATCACTAACATCCAAGTTTACATTTACATTTGGAATTACAGTTACGTTTCCTTTTTTAGTCATGGAATCATATTTAGCATCACCAGAGTAAACAGTAGTGATATTATAATCTCCAGCACTTAAACCAGAAACAATTACATTTGCAGTTCCGTCAATTACATTTGCAGTGTATTTTTTACCGTCAATTTCAACAGTAACTGTTCCGGTTGCATCTTTAGGTAAATCTACACCAATAGTGGAATTTACTCCCTCTTTAATTTCAGGAACAGAAATATCCATATTGTAATCAGATATTTTGGATACACTAAATTCAGCATCAGCAGTTGCTTCATTATAATTGTTATCTCCAGCGTATTTAACAGTTACAGTATAATCATCTGCTTTAAGGCCAGATATTGTTTTAACTGCTTTACCATTTTCAATAGCTACCTTATATTCTTTACCGTCAACACTAACAGTTACATCACCGGTAGCATCAGAAGGCACATTTACAGTTATTGTTAGCTCTTCGCCAACTTTAATATTATTAACATTGACCGCAACAGATGAATCTATTTTATTAACTTTGAAATCACCGTTTTCAGTAACAATATTGTAATTATCATCTCCTGCCCAAACAGCAGCAAATGCATAAGTACCTGCAGCTAATCTATCACCAGTAGCAATACCTTTACCGTCAGTAACTTTAACAGTGTATTCTTTACCCGCAACAGTAACAATCACATTACCAGATAAAGGAGCACTGTTAACACCAGTTAAGGTAGCTTCAATAACAAATCCGTTACCATAATCCACATCAGCAATAACAACACCTAAAACAGGTTGTGCTTTAGCAACATTAACATTTTCAGCAACTTCAACACCAGTGTATTTATCATCACCGACATATTTAACAGTTACAGGGTAATCACCAGCAGCTAAACCACTAATAGTTCCAGTAGCTTTACCATTTTCAATAGATACATGGTAATCTACACCATTAACGGTAATAACTACTTCACCAGTAGCACCAGCAGGTAAACTAATATCAACAGTTAAATCTCCACCAAATACAGTGCCATCAACAAAAACATCCATGTCAGGAGTTATTTTAAGTACACTAAATTCAGCACTGCCAGTTGCTTCATTATAATTGTTATCACCAGAATATTTAACCTCTACAGTGTAATCATCTGCTTTAAGACCGGATACTGTTACACTAACTACACCATTTTCAATAGCTGCAGTGTAATCTTCACCATTAACAGTAATAACTACTTCACCAGTAGCATCACTAGCTAATTTAACACTAATAACAGCATCTTCACCAAATTCAATACTATCAACAGCAACATCAATAGCAGAATCCACTTTATTAACTTTGAAATCACCGTTTTCAGTAACAATATTGTAATTATCATCTCCTGCCCAAACAGCAGCAAATGCATAAGTACCTGCAGCTAATCTATCACCAGTAGCAATACCTTTACCGTCAGTAACTTTAACAGTGTATTCTTTACCCGCAACAGTAACAATCACATTACCAGATAAAGGAGCACTGTTAACACCAGTTAAGGTAGCTTCAATAACAAATCCGTTACCATAATCCACATCAGCAATAACAACACCTAAAACAGGTTGTGCTTTAGCAACATTAACATTTTCAGCAACTTCAACACCAGTGTATTTATCATCACCGACATATTTAACAGTTACAGGGTAATCACCAGCAGCTAAACCACTAATAGTTCCAGTAGCTTTACCATTTTCAATAGATACATGGTAATCTACACCATTAACGGTAATAACTACTTCACCAGTAGCATCACCAGGTAAAACCGCATCAACAATTAAATCTCCACCAAATACAATGTCATTAACAGTTACATCCATAGTAGAGTCAACTTTAGATACAGTAAAGCTGGAAGTAGCAACTGCAGCATTATAATTGTTATCACCAGAATATTTAACAGCTACATCATAAGTACCTGCTTTAAGATCAGTCACTTTTACATTAGCTACACCATTAACAACAGTTTCAGTGTAATCTTTACCATTTACAGTAACAGTTACGCTACCAGTAGCATCACTAAGCAATTTAACACTAATAACAGCATCTTCCCCAACTTTAATATCACTAACCGCAACATCAATAATTGAATCTACTTTAGCAACACTAAATTTACCAGAATCACCAACAGCATTGTAATTATCATTTCCTGCCCAAGCAGCAGTAAAGTCATAAGTACCAGCAGCTAATTTAACACCAACAGCAGTACCTTTACCATTAACGATATTTACAGAGTAATCTTTATTATTAACAGTAACAATCACATTACCATTTAAACCAATAGCATCAACACCAGTTAAAGCAACATTAATGTTAAATACTCCATCATAACCAACATCTGAAATAAGCACATTTAATGCAGGGTCTGCTTTAGATACAGTTAATAAAGCATTGCTTACACCAGGCAAGTATTTATCATTACCTGCAAATACTGCAGATATAGTATAATCACCAGCATTTAATTCACGTAATGGAAGTTTTGCAAATCCATTTTCAACAGTTACAGGATAAACTTTACCATTTACATTAACAGTAACTATTGAACCGTCAATATCAGAAGGTAAAGTGATTATGACAAGTCCGTTTTCACCAAAAGTAATATCTTCAACATGTATATTTAAGTTAGCTAAAACTTTATCTACTTTAAAGACTGTTGAGTTTTCAGCAGCAACATAATGATTATCACCAGAATAACTTGCAGATACATCATAAGTACCATAAGCTAAATCTTGGAAGTAGAATTTAGCTTCGCCATTGTAAATAGGCAATATATAATCAATACCATTTAAAGTTAAAGTTATAAGACCAGTTGCATCTTTAGGTCCGGTTACAGTAATTATTTCAAGATCTCCAACAGTAATATTTAATGCACCAACAGTTAAATCAGGATTTGCTTTTGATACATTTAAGATACCTGTGTTAATATGAACTTCAGGTCCATCATAAACAATACTAACTGTTTTATTAGTAACATCATTTATTTTGTAAGTTGCAACATAAGAACCATTTAACAAGCTATTTGCTTTACAAACAACAACATCCTCACCATTATAAACTGAAAATGATAAGTCCTGATTAGCTACAAGAACACCATCAACTGTAATAATAGCATGTAAAGTTACAACATCACCGTAACAAACATTTACAGTTTTATTATCTAAAACAGTTATAATTACTCCACCATCACTTGAAATAGTTTCTATACCAGCCAAATTAATAATTGGAGCTTTATTTTCAGTGTAATTACTATAATTATTACCATTAATACTCAATAAGCCATTTATATTGCTGTAAATAATATCAGCTTTTTGTGCTTTATTATTATCAAAGTCTGAATCACTAATTCTTAAATCACCATTACTATAAATAGCACCACCATCAACACCAGCAGTGTTGTTTATAAAGTTAGTACCATAAACAGTAGCAGTTATTTTAGTATATATAGGTTCAAATCCAATAGCTCCCGCTTCAACAGTAGCTGCGTTGTTTATAAAGTTAGAATTGCTAATATCAACAGTTCCTTCATTAATCCAAGCTGCTCCACCATATTGAGCTTTGTTATTAGTAAAGTTGGAATTTATAATGGTACCTGAAATAGGTATATTACCCTGAGTTACTACAAGAGCTCCACCATTGTTATTATTAGGAGTCATATTACCTTTACCAAATGCTGAATTATTATCAAATACAGAGTTGGAAATAGAGTAATTAGATCCCCATACAAACATTGCTCCACCATATAAAGCAGAGTTATTAACAAATTTAGTTCCATCTATGTCGATGAAATTTGTAGCAATACTAAATTCTCCACCCATTACAGATAAAGCTCCACCCCAACGGCCAGAGTTATTAACAAAATAGGAATCAGAAATAGTAGCATCACCAATAGTAGCTACAGCACCAACTAAACGATCACCATTCTTATAATTCTTAATATTATTAGTAAAATTAGATTTTGAAATATCCAATTTACCATTTTTCCAGTTGTAAATAGCTGCTCCACCATGATCAACATTATCCATAGCACGGATGTTACGAACAAGGATATCGTTTCCATCAAATGCAGAGTTAGTAACTTGTAAATCATCCCAGTTAAAGATAGCTCCACCATAATAATTAGCAGCATTATCTTCAAATGCAGAATTATCAACTACTAATTTACCATTATTAATTATAGCTCCACCTATTGAAGTTGCAGTATTATTAACAAAAGTAGAATTACCTACAACAGAGTTATCACCCTCATTATAAACTGCACCAGCATCTTCTGCAGTGTTATTAACAAAAGTAGAATTACCTACAACAAAACCAATACCATAATTATAAATGGCACCACCTTTACTTGTAGCAGTGTTATTAGCAAAAGTAGAATTACCTACAACAAAACCACGGCCACCATTCAGGATTGCACCAGCACCGTCTGCAGCACTATTATTCACAAAAGTAGAATTACCTACAACAAAACCAATACCATAATTAAAGATTACTCCACCATTACTTGTAGCAGTGTTATTAGCAAAAGTAGAATTACCTACAACAAAGCAATCAGCAGAGTTATAAATTGCACCACCAATCTTAGCAGTGTTATTAGTAAAAGTAGAATCATCTAAAACTAAACCATAAGCATAGTTCATGATTGCTCCACCATATTTTGCAGTATTATTAACAAAATTAACATGCACTAAATCTAAATTACCAAAGTTATAAATAGCTCCACCCTTATCAGCTTTACCATTAGTTAAAGTAACATTAGTTAAAGTAACAGCAAATCCTCCATCAATCTCGAAAATTCTTCCTAAATTCTTAGCATCAATAGTATGACCTTTACCATCAATTCTAATATTTTTATTAATAATTACACCATTTACAAAATTAGCAGCTTCATCATCAGTCATTACAACATTTTGATTAAGAGTTAAAGTACCAGTAACAAGACCAATAGCATTTTGTAAATCAGTAAAATTCTCAATACCTAAATCAAGGTTGCCTCCAAATCCAACATAATTAAATATGGCATCAGGAGTATTGTTAACAAATTCAGTATTTCTAACAGTTAAATCTTTCACATTAACTATAGCACCACCATAGGATGCACTATTGTTAATAAATTTAGAACCGGAAATTGAAACTTCAGGATTACCCTTAACAGTACTAATATCAATAGCTCCACCTTCAACATCAGCAGAGTTATTAACAAATTCTGAATCTGTAATTTTAATGTTACCTTCACAAATATCAATAGCTCCACCATATTGAGCTTTATTATTAGTAAAGTTAGAACCAGTAATAATTCCAGCAATAGGTTTATTAGTATCAGTTACTTCAATAGCTGCTCCATTGTTATTATTTGGAGTCATATTACCTTTACCAGATGCAGTATTCTTATCAAATACACAATCAGACACAGTAAAGTCAGATCCCCATACAAAAATACCTGCACCATATAATCCACCATTCTCTTTAAAAGTAGAACCAGAGACAGTTAAAGTATTTACATCATCACCAGCAATCAAAGCACCAGAAGTAGTAATAGCTCCACCCCAACGGCCAGCATTATTAACAAAGTAAGAATCAGAAATTGTAGCATCACCAATAGTAGCTACAGCACCAACTAAACGATCACCATTCTTATAATTCTTAATATTATTAGTAAAATTAGAACCAGATACAGTTAAAACACCGTCATACCAGTTATAAATCGCTGCACCACCATAATCAACACTAGCAGAACCACGATTAACAATATCATTAGAATCAAATACAGAATTACCGACAACTAAATGACCATTGTTGAATACAGCACCACCATAACTATCAGCAGCATTATCACTTAATTTAACATCACTTAAAGTTAAAGAACCATCATTATAAATAGCTCCACCTTCAGTAGCCTTACCATTAATCAAAGTAGCATTAGTTAAAGTAACAGTAAATCCTTCACCAATACTAAAAATCCTACCTAAATCCCTAGCATCAATAGTATGACCTTTACCATCAATTCTAATATTTTTATTAATAGCTACACCATCTTTAAAGTTAGCAGCTTCATCATCAGTCATTGCAATATCAGAATCAAGAGTCAAAGTACCTCTAACAAGACCAATAGCATTTTGCAAATCAGTAAAAGTTTTGATACCTAAATCAAGATTTGCTACTCTGAAATTATAAATGGTATCTTTGGAATTGTTAGTAAATGTTGAATCAACAACTGTTAAATTATAATGGTTATATATAGCTCCACCATATTCTGCAGAGTTACTATCAAATTTAGAATTAATTATTTCTACAGCAGGTTTATTTATCTGTGAATCAACAGCAATAGCTCCAGCACAATACTCCGCAGAGTTATTTACAAATATTGAATTTTTAATTGTGATTTTTCCTTCACAAATATCAACAGCTCCACTGAAATGAGCTTTGTTATTAGTAAAGTTAGAATCAGTTATAATACCAGTAATATCTTTACCAGTATCAGTTACTACAATAGCTGCTCCATTGTTATTATTAGGAGTCATATTACCTTTACCAAATGCAGAGTTTTTATCAAATACACAATCAGATACTGTAAAGTCAGACCCTGCTACAAAAATACCAGCACCATACAATCCACCATTCTCTTTAAAAGTAGAACCAGATACAGTCAAAGTATTTACATCATCACCAGCAAGCAAATAACCTGCAGTTGAAATAGCTCCACCCCAACGGCCAGAGTTATTAACAAAGTTAGAACCACTAACAGTAGCATTACCAATAGTAGTAATAGCACCAACTAAATTATCCCCATTCTTATAATTCTTAATATTATTAGTGAAATTAGAACCAGATACAGTTAAAGTACCGTCATACCAGTTATAAATCGCTGCACCACCATAATCAACACTAGCAGAACCACGATTAACAATATCATTAGAATCAAATACAGAATTACCGACAACTAAATGACCATTGTTGAATACAGCACCACCATAACTATCAGCAGCATTATCACTTAATTTAACATCACTTAAAGTTAAAGAACCATCATTATAAATAGCTCCACCTTCAGTAGCCTTACCATTAATCAAAGTAGCATTAGTTAAAGTAACAGTAAATCCTTCACCAATACTAAAAATCCTACCTAAATTCTTAGCATCAATAGTATGGCCTTTACCGTCAATAGTAATATCTTTATTAATAGTTATTCCGTTTGTAAAATCAGCTGCTTCTTTAGCAGTCATTGCAACATTTTGATTAAGAGTTAAAGTACCTGTAACAAGACCAATAGCATTTTGTAAATCAGTAAAAGTCCTGATATTTAAATTAAGATTACCTCCATCACCTACCCAATTAAATATAGTATTAGGAGTATTGTTAATAAAAGTAGATCCTTTAACAGTTAAATCTTTTATATTCAATATAGCTCCACCAAGTGGTGCACTATTGTTAATAAATTTAGAACCTGAAATTGTAACTTTAGGATTACCATTTAAAGCATTAATATCTATAGCTCCACCTTCCACATCAGCAGAGTTATTAATGAATTTTGAATTTGTAATTTTAATGGTTCCTGCACAAATATCAATAGCTCCACCATATTGAGCTTTGTTATTGGTAAATGTAGACTTATAAATAGTTCCAGTAATAGCTTTATCAGTATTAGTTACTTCAATAGCTGCACCATTATTATCATTTGGAGTCATATTACCTTTACCAGATGCGGTATTGCTATCAAATACACAACTAGTAATTGAGAACTTAGAACCTTGTATAAATATACCTGCACCATATAATCCTCCATTTTTACTAAATGTAGAATCACTAATGCTTAATTCATTAACTTTCTTACCAGGTAATGAACTGCCTGAAGTAGTAATAGCTCCACCCCAACGGCCAGAGTTATTAACAAAATAAGAATTTTGTGAAATTATAGTTTTACCAAGAGAAGTTACAGCACCAACAACATAATCCCCATTTTTATAATTTTTAAGGTTGTTGGAAATAGTACTATTTTTAATAAATAATGTACTATCATACCAGTTATAGATAGCTGCACCACCATAATCTTCAGAGTCAGAAGAAGTACGTTTGGTTATATCATTATTATCTACAATACATTTTTGAATAGTTAAAGTACCATTGTTGAATACTGCACCACCCATAGTAGCAGCAGTATTGTTTATAAAATTAGTGTTATATGCATATACAGAACCAGTGTTATATATTGCACCACCTATATCTGCATTACCATTAATTAAATTAGCATTATATATATTTAATTTATCAGCTGTTGAGGTAACATTAAATATTCTACCTAAATTATTAGCATTAATAGTAAAACCATCACATTTAAGATTAACAAGATGGTCAACAACAATACCATTTACAAAGTTATCAGCTTCACTAGCCAACATAGTTACATTAGAACTTAAATAGATATCACCTTCAACCATGTTTATAGCTTTTTGCAAATCAGTAAAGGTTTTAATTTCACCTATGTTTAAAGTACCGGTATAATACATATAAACCATATTATTAGTAAATGTTGTATCATCATCAATATTTAAAGTATATCCACTATAAATAGCACTACCTTCTTTTTTTGCAGAGTTATTGGTAAATGTGGAATTTTTAATATCTAAAGTAGCTTTACCTGTTGTTCCACCTTCATATACAGCACCACCCTGATTGGATGCAGTATTGTTTATAAAAGTACAGCTGTCAACACTGGCACTGGAAACACCCTTATTATCATCTCCTAATCTATAAGCAGCACCATTATCTGCAGTATTGTTTATAAAATTACAATCAGATATTGTACCTTCACAGCCATACCATGTAAGAAGAGCACCTACATTAGGATTTCCGCTTCCATAACCAACACCTTTATTGTTGGTGAAATTGGTTCCGGATATTTTGAAAGTAGAACCCATGACATTTACAGCTGCACCTTGGAATGCTCTATTTGCATCAAATACTGAATTTTCAATGATAATCTGATTTTTACCGGCATTAGTGTAACCTAAAGAAGTTACAGCTCCACCATAACATCCACTGTTATTTCTAAAGTAAGATTTTGAAATTTTAGTATATCCTGTTGCAACTACTACACCATCTACAAGATCTCCAACATTATTGTCACGAATAACCATGTTTTTATGGTTATTAATTATTTGTGAATTAGAGATTAATAATGAAGCACCATTATCTGCATAGATAGCTGCACCACCATTGTCAATATTTTGACTTCTGAATTGCACATCATTTCCATCAAAAACAGAACTGTCTACAATACAAGTTCCAGTAGTGTAAATTGCACCACCATATTTATAGACCATATTGTTTTTGAAATTCACATTATTTACTATTAAAGTAGAACCATCAAAGTAAACAGCCCCACCATTACTTACAATTCCTGAACTATCAGAAACAGGATTTGCATTAATCAAAGTCAAATCATTTAATGTTAATGTAACAGAAGAATCTTTTACTACAAAAATACTTCCATGACCATTAGCATCAATTGTATGACCATTTCCGTTAATTATAGTAGTCTTTGTAATAGAAATACCATAATTATCTATTTCATCATCTCCATGTTTGACATCATAAGTAAGCTCAAATGCACCTTGAGAATTATCAATGTCTGTTTGTAAAGACGTGAAATCTTTTTGAATTTCATTTGGCGTTTGGTAAGTATCATTAGCATTAATAGATACGTCTTCAGCAGAAACTGCAGACATACTTAAAAGTACTAATAAAAGAACTAACACACCAATATTCTTTTTTATACTCATGAGATTATTCTCCATTAACAATATAATTATTAAAAATAATTATAATGTACATTGAACTAACAATCAGTTAGACAATGTATATATCTTTAACACAACTTATATAAAACTATCTATTGATTTGAATAAATAAACATATAACAATGGAAAATAAAAATATAATCTACTTAGTTAAATTATTAATTAAACAAACAAATAATTTTAAAAAAATAAAATGAACAAAATAAAAAATAAAACAAGCAGTAAAAATAAGTGAAAAAAGTACTCAAACCAACAAACAAAACTCAAAATTATGCACAAAGATAATAACAATAATAACAAGTGTAAACAAAACAAAAATTTAAATTATTAAAAATAGCTGAAAATTAGAAAAAATAATTAAACATATGATTGTTTAATTCATAAATTATTGACACATTTTTTAAATTTTGTAGCAGCCTCACCAATAGCTATTATCATATTACAATCCAGATTTAATGCCTGATTAATTCCTTCTTGAACTTCATCAAAGGTTGCGCCAAGTGTGCCTTTTTTGACAAAATCATCAACACCATGATCCAATATAATTTTTTCTTTAAGTTCAGGACGTTCACTTATTTTATCACTAGCTATTTTTTGAGAAGCACTGGATGCCGGAACAATGTATTTAGAAAACTCTAAAACTTTATTAAATATTTCCAAATCTCCTTCAGCACCGGATTCAGAGGAAATTGTAATAACTGTAGTGATATCACCATATAATTTTTTAAATTCACGTAAAACCGTTTCAACACCTGCAGGATTATGTGCAAAATCTACAACAACATCCTTTTCGCCAATAGTGGCTACTTTTTCCATCCTTCCGGAAACCCCGCCAAAAGTAGCTATTGACTCCAATATTTTACCATAAGGTAATTTTAGAAATTCATGAGCTGCAACAATTACTCCCACAACATTATATACATTATGAATTCCATCAAGAAGCATTTTAACTTCTAATTTTTCATCAGGAGTATGTAATTCAAACGTTCTGTTTTTTAAATTAATGTTGGTTGCAATATAATCCAGCTGAGGAGTTGTTAGACCACATTCACATAAATAATAGCCGGAACCTGAAATAATCTCTTTAACATCAATAGTTTTTCCGCAAACACATTCTTTAGAAGCTACACCTACAGGCATTTCATCTACTCCAAAAGTAATTATTTCACCTTCAAAGTTCAATTCCCTTAAAAGCCCCATGATTGTTGGATCCTGACCGTTTACAATAAGTTGTTTTCCAGCCAATCCTTTTATAAATTCTGCTTTAACATGTGCATACTCCATAAATCCTCCCAAATCATTTAAATGATCAGGAGTTATGTTTGTTATTAATCCGGAAGTTAATTCAGAATTTCCAACTATTCTTTCAATAGTGCCCGGAACTCCAAATGTGCCCACTTCCAATATTCCAACATCCCCATTTAAACGAGACTGTAAAATTGGAATATATTCAGCATTCCCCTGCATTTTTTCTAAATTATGTTCAACAGGTGCAATATTATTATCATAAGCTATTTTTTTCAGAAGGGTTGTGGTAGTTGTCTTACCATTAGTTCCGGTTATTCCAAATACCGGTTTATTTACTTTAAAAATATCAATAATATCACTAACTTCCAGAACTGGAATGTTTTTTTCCTGAATAATATCAAATACTTCAGCTGTTTTAGGTAAACTTATTGGAGGAATTATATAATCTGCTTTTTCAAAAAACTCTTCAGGATGAGATTCATAAAATACTTCAATGTCATATCCTTCCAAAGATTTTTTAAACCTGCAATCATCACCAGAGGACATATCTGTTCCAATAACATCAAATCCACGGTCTTTAAGAATTCTGGCTACCAGATTACAATTAGCTCCGCAAATTCCAATTACTCCAAATGTTGTATCTTCCGGAAAATCAGACTCACTCATATTTTTTACTTCCCTCTTCAAGTCCTTTCATGATTTTTTCAACAGTGGTGATTCTATCATAAGCTATAAGTGGCCCCATATGCAGAATAATGTCTCCAGGTTTGGAATATTTGAATGTAAGTGCGGCTGCTTCAGTAATATCCCTAGTAGCTACTTTAATTGCACTTGGATTTTCAATAGCATCTAAAACTTCATATGCAGCATCCATCTCAACTGTTTGGTTAACCTCATTAAATCCACTAGCTATTATAACATCCACATACTGTCCAACAAGCTGACCGACTTCTGTCTTATCCCTTTTAGATAATGTATCAAAATGATCTAGAAACAGTACAACATTGTCGTCTTTAAAGTACTCAAGAGTGATTTTCATTCCATCATATAAAAATGCAGAATCCAAAATAACTTTTCTTCCATTATACTCACCAACATCCTCCATATGTGCAGGAAGTCCTTTAAATTCAGATAATGCATCAGTAATATCTTCCGGAGAAACACCATAAGTTAAAGCAACACTGCTGGCCCCTACAGAGTTTTCAAAGAAATAGCTGACCATGTGGAACGGTGTTGTAAATTCCCCTTTAGAATATTTGATGGTTAATTTTTCATCACCGACAGTTCCAATAAAATCACAATCATCATCTAAAGCATAATAAAGAGCATTGCCCCTTACCGGAGCTATAATATCCCTGCAGGAATTATTTGCAATAAATGTTTCACTCATTTTTTCCAAAATCAATTTACGTTGCTGATATTTCTCAAGAGAACCTCCAAATTCAGACAGATGGTCTTCAGCAATATTGGTTAAAAGACCAATTTTAATATCCAATTCATTTAGAAGCCCTATAGTTCCATGAGGAAGTTCAAAAATAGCTATATCACAATTTTGAGCTTTACCTTTAACTATACCATCAATAATAGCTTCACTAACTAAATTATTAACTAAAGAAGAGCAGGACCATACTTTATAACCTGCCTGTTTAAAAATGCTTGTTGTAATAAATGTAGTAGTTGTTTTACCCATAGTTCCCGTGATTCCAATAATATCAACAGGAATTAAATCATTTACCATTTTTGAGAAATCTTCATTAGTAATAACCTCTAAATTAGCTTCAGCAACTTTTTTTGCAATAGGTGCACTGTCAGGCAAACTTGGAGCCTTATAAACTTTATCAATACCATCAATAGAAGGATTATCATTACCTAAATCTAAAATAACTCCCTCTTTTTCCATTTGTTTTAAAATACTTTGCACATCTTGTTTAAAATCAGATAACTGTTTTGGATCAGTTATAATAACCTTATGATTTTGATTATTAAGTAACCTTGCAACAGGCCTACCAGCATTTCCTGCACCAATAACTAAATAATTCATAAATTTATTCACCTATAATTATTATATGATTTTATTAAATTTAAAGTTGAAGACAACACCCTAAAAAGTTGATTACATTTCGACTAAGTATTAAAAACAACCTAATGAGTGTCTTATAGAATACCCTATCAAATTATTTACATAAATAGTTTCTTATAAAATACACTTTTAAGAAAAATAGCTAAAAACATTCTATAGAAATACTGAAATTTAAAAAAAAAGTAGTAGAAAAAATTATTCAAATTGAATCAAGTTTTCTACATCATTATAAACAACATCAAGTCCACACATAGACGGAACATAATTAGCTGCTTTTGCTGAATTTACACCAATTACTTCAAAGCCCATATCTTCAATAGGTGCTACGACCATACAGGTATCACAGACCACATTACCACCTGCATCTTCAATAACTTTTGTATACCCCATTCTATCAGCTGTTGCTTTTACACTAACTGATGTGCAAATCCATAATTTGTTTTTAATTGATTTTCCTTTGACAATATTTGCAACTTCTTTTATTTCTTCCAAGGAAGCATGAGGACAGCCCAAACAGATTAAATCCGGTTCATCAGTTGTAGTAGATAGTTTGTTACGGGTGTCTAAAATGTCGTCTTCAGAGATTGCAATATGATCATCAGCTTCACTTTTAGCAGCCACATCATATTCCGGAGTAACATTCTCCATATGATAAAGAGCTACTGAACCTGATGACGCAAGTGCTGCTCCTAATGTTTTTAAATTATTATTATCAGGAATATTTTTAAGAGTAAAGTAAGGCACTCCACCACCGACAATTTTCCCAACAATATATCCGAGAGCTCCGAAATCAGCACCTGCGAGTTCGGTTTCAACATCCACTACTAAATTAGCCGTCCTATTTTCATCTAAATGGAATCCATAAAGAGGAGTTTTACCAACAATAGCTGCTGCTAATGCTGCAGGACCGCCTTCACGATTAGTTTTAGCACCAATTACAGAATTAACATATGCTACTGCTGAAGATTCAGACCATGATACATGGTCTCTAAATCTAGGAACATTTCCAACAAGATAAGGAGTACAAGTACATGTTTTTGAGATTCCAAGTTTACCGTAAGCTTCTACAATTTGATTTTGTTTAATTGAAAATTCCTTTGGAAATCCTAGAGCTTTCCAATTATCCAAATCAGTTCCAGGAGGATTTAGAGAAGAATTAACACTAGCTACCCCTTTATCATCACTGGCTAAATCTTGAAGATAATCCAAGCCTGCATCACCAATAGTTTTATAAGAAACTCCGGAAACCTGTGCTGAAGTGATATCCACTAATTTAGAAGCACCATAAATATCTCCTAAAGCTACTAATATATCCATGCTTTTTCTAATAGTTTCTCCAAACTCCCCGTCACACATTTGTTCTTCTTTTTTTGTTAAAAACATATTAATCATTATTTATTTGATATTCAACCATATCATTAACTAAGTTTAAAAAGTTATCCTTACTATCAAATGGAATCATAGCCCCTGCAGCAATATCATGACCTCCACCCTGGCCACCGAAATTGTTGGAGCTATCCTGTAAGGCTTTTCCCAAATTAACTCCTTTTTCAACTTGTTGCCTAGTTGTTCTTCCAGAAACTTTAATATCCTTATGAAGTCTAGATAATCCTAAAACAGGTTTTGAATCATCCAACAAGTTAATAGACAAACCTATACTAGCTATTGTACCCATTACAGATTTCAACACTTTATCCTCACTGTATAAATATTGAATATTAGAAAGATTAACTGAACCTTCCCTTTTAATCCATTCCAATCCTTTAACAAGTTGATCACGGTATTTGCGTTGCAAATCAGTAGCTGTTTTTAAGGCTTTTTCACGTTCTCCAAGAGCTATGCTTAAACCTAATCCAAACTTCTTATTTTTACCGCATGCATCAAGAATATATGAATACTCTTCCAAATCACGAAGCAAAGGTATTTCTTTTGGAACTGTGTAACAATCCCCGAAGATATCCGGATTGATTTTAATAAGTTCATCTTTAAGAATATCTTTTTCCTCTTCACCTAAATCAGTGAATTTAATTCCATAAGACAAATTCATCTTTTCTAAAAACTCAGTTGAACCTTCCAAATCCCCAGTTATTCCTGGAAGCGGAGGAGAAAAAGTGTAAGCTAAAGATTTAAAAAGTGGTTCAGAGGATTTAGAAACTATTTTCAAACCATCATGAATTTCCAAATTACCACTTTGTTTAGCATCATCAACAATGAGTTTATTAACTCCAGTAAATCCATCTTGACCTTGCATATCACCAAAAGCACCAATTAAAGCAAAATAAGCTAAATGTTTTTTATCAAGATCCCTAACTGCCAAATAGCTGGAACCAGCTCCACTTAAATCCCTGCTTCCATCAATGTCAAATAAATGAGGATTTATGTGAACCACATTGCTTTCTGCTTCAACATCACTAACCTGATGATGATCAGCTATAATAACATCACATTTAAAAGAATTGAGTTCCCCTACAAAAGAACTTCCCATATCTGAAAAAATGACCAAATCATGTTTTTCATGCCTTAACTGATTTATTAAATCTTCCTTAAGACGAGGAACAATCGTAGTATGAAACTGAACATTTTCTTCTTTTAAAGCATTAGCTAATACAGCTGCCGCTGAAATTCCATCAGCATCGTTATGAGAAATAATTCTTATAACGTTATTGTTTTCTATATGCTTCTTAAGCACATTACTAGCTTCACTAGCTCTATTTAACAAGGAGTGCTGCTTCTTTTGGATTGTATCTCCATCCTTCAGGTAATGCACCTTCATTTACATAATATGAAGCTAATCTCCTGATTCTAGATTCAATGATAGTTAAACCTCTTTTAGAGTGTAAATCTTTAGGATTTTCAGCTAAGTGATCTCTTATATTTACTGCTCTTTTGATTAAGTTCATTAAATCTTCAGGGTATTTTCCAGCTTGATCATTTCTTTTTAAGATTTGAGTGATTCTTTCACCGGTTACTTCTTTAACACTAGGAATACCGTATTGGTCTCTTAAAATAATACCGATTTCACTGGTACTTTTTCCTTCTTTGTTAAATTTTAAAATCATTTCTTCAATTTCTTCATCACTGTAAGTTACCCATTCTGGTCTTGCCATAATAATTACCTCTTAATATTAGTTATAAAGTAAGCCCATAATAATAAATTAGAAAATTATTGAATAGAATACCATTTAATAAATTTTTCTAAAGAATTTTTTCTATGTGAAAACTGGTTTTTTTCTTCAGTTGTAAGTTCTCCAAAAGTTTTACCTTCAGCTGGAACATAGAAAATAGGATCAAAAGCAAAACCTAAATCTCCTTTTTCTTCAACTGCGATTTCACCTATGACCTTACCTAAAAAGATCTTGGGCTCAGAATTGGGGGCGCAGTACCCAATAACTGACCTGAATTCGGCATAACGGTCATTGACACCATCTAAAAGCTTTAATATTCCCTGATTTCCAAGAGTTTCTTGAACATAAGAAGAATATGTTCCAGGAAAACCTTTTAAAGCTTTTATGAATAAACCAGCATCTTCAACAATCACAGGTTTATTAAGTTTACGACTGGCATATTTTGCACCTGATATAGCTACTTCCTCAAGAGTTCCCTGAGGTTCACAGTAACCTAAATCAATATGCTCTAAGTTAATGTCATAATCTTTAAATATATTCTCTGCTTCTATAACTTTATGTTTGTTACCAGTTATAAATGTTATCATAAAATTAATATGAATTAAAT
>OBAX01000055.1_pt1 | contig 17217 bp, 15 predicted proteins | sample 1480351 | NCBI WGS metagenome assembly OBAX01 (sample SAMN01915212, study PRJEB22387) | human gut metagenome | isolation source: stool | host: Homo sapiens | place: USA
ATTTCAGCCAGTTCAGGACGTGCCACCACACCCAGCGAAAGCAGCGTTACCAGCAAGTAAACGCCCAGAGCGGAGAGAACCGCCAGCAGTGTCGCTTTGCCAACATCACGTTTATTACGCGCACGCGCAGAAACAACCACGGCACCTTCCACACCAATGAAAACCCACAGGGTGATCAGCATGGTGTTTTTCACCTGTTCCCAAACGGGTACGCCAAGTGCAAGTCCGGTGAAGTCGAGCTTGAAGGTATCCAGTTTGAACATCATCATCGCCAGCACAACAAACAGACCCAGCGGCAACAATTTTGCCAGTGTCGCCACCAGGTTAATGCTGGCAGCGGTTTGCACCCCGCGCAGGATCAAAAAGTGAACAATCCACAATAAAGCCGATGCACCGACTATCGATTGCCAGGTATTACCATCGCCAAACAGGCGCAATTCCGGCGTGTCCGTAAAAAAGCTTAACGCGGAAAAAACGATCACCAGATAGGAGACGTTGGCGATGACTGCGCACAGCCAGTATCCCCATGCGGAACAAAAGCCGATTAGCTCGCCAAACCCTTCGCGGGCATAGGTAAAGATACCGCCGTCAAGTTCGGGACGAATGCGCGTGAGGATCAGCATGGCAAAGGCCAGCAATAAAATGCCAGCGCCAGTAATACCCCAGCCGATGAGCAGTGCTGCCGGGCTGGCAACTGCCGCCATATTTTGCGGCAGACTGAAAACACCCGCGCCCAGCATTGAGCTTAATACCAGCGCGGTGAGTGCGCTCAGTCCCAGTTTCTTTTCCATCGATATCCAGTGATTAAAACGTGATAAGAAGAATAAATATTAGGGCAAAACGCATAAAAATGGAGTTTGCCACTGAAGCGCGGGATTTTACGAAGAGATGTGTCTGCATGCAATGGTCGCGGGGAAATTTGTGACTAAAAATGCGAAAGGCGGCATCAAGCCGCCTTATAGGAGTAACTGAATAGTTATTTATACAGATCTGCGCTGACGGTCAGGTTATTACCACGTTCCTGCCACTGGCGGGTGATGTGGTAATACTTAGCACCTTTCTTCGCGGCACGTTTCGCAACCTGATAGGAGACTTCGGTCATGTTGCCGTAGTTGCCAGAGAATTTGATGCTGTCGAACGGGACCATCATCGCTGCGGTCGCTTTTGATGACTGGGTTTCAAAGAAGCGACCGACTTCAGAACTTGGTGATGCGGTAGTCGCAACACCCGGGATCTCAACTTTCTTCGCGGCTTCGCCACCGGCAGCCAGAGCTGCACGTCCTGCTTCGGAATCTGCCGGGATCACATCCGGGCTCTGGACGATACGTTTCTTAGCATCTTTTTTATAGATGAATGCAGTAATACGCTGGTTGCCGCCCTGGTTGGCATCGATTTGACGAACGATGTAGAAAGAGTAGGCACCTTTCGCTTTTGCCGCTTTGGTGATGGCATCATTGACTTCTGGCTGGCTACGATAGAAGCCCTGGACGGTGACCGTGTCAAACGGTTCAATCAGAACAGCCTGATCTTTCGGCAGTTCGACAACACCGTTAATTACGCGATTACTTGTTTCTTCTGCTTTTTCAGCATCGGCTTTATAGAGGTCAGCGACCACACGCCAGTTACCGCTGTTACCAAAATCAGAAGTGTCGACAACATAAAAAGAGGCGGCACCTTCTTTATCTGCGCGACGAGAAACGGCTTTCACCGCTTCGCCAATAGCATTAAAACGACCGGTAACCACTACACGGTCAAAAGGTTTAACCGCTGCCGCTTGCTCCGGTGTCAGTTCTGTTGCTGCGTTAACGGAGAATGCCATAGCAGAAAGCAGTGCCGACGCCAGGAGGGTGTTCTTAAGCTTCATAAAAATAATCCTTCGCCTTGCGCAAACCAGGTACTGGTATTGTTATTAACGAGAAACGTGGCTGATTATTGCATTTAAACGGTGTAACTGTCTGCGTCATTTTTCATATCACATTCCTTAAGCCAATTTTAATCCTGCTCAAATGACCGTCTATGCTTAAAAAACAGCCGTATCAGCATCATTACTACTGAAGCAACTGAATTGTATAAGTTAATTTAATGTTAAGTAGTGATTCGTGCCGGGGCGATGTCTCGTTTTACCCGACCGTCGAAGACAATTATCAGTCTTTATCCGGCGTTCTAAGGTGTTTATCCCACTATCACGGCTGAATCGTTAATATTTTGCGAGTTCACGCCGAAATACTGATTTTTGGCGCTAGATCACAGGCATAATTTTCAGTACGTTATAGGGCGTTTGTTACTAATTTATTTTAACGGAGTAACATTTAGCTCGTACATGAGCAGCTTGTGTGGCTCCTGACACAGGCAAACCATCATCAATAAAACCGATGGAAGGGAATATCATGCGAATTGGCATACCAAGAGAACGGTTAACCAATGAAACCCGTGTTGCAGCAACGCCAAAAACAGTGGAACAGCTGCTGAAACTGGGTTTTACCGTCGCGGTAGAGAGCGGCGCGGGTCAACTGGCAAGTTTTGACGATAAAGCGTTTGTGCAAGCGGGCGCTGAAATTGTAGAAGGGAATAGCGTCTGGCAGTCAGAGATCATTCTGAAGGTCAATGCGCCGTTAGATGATGAAATTGCGTTACTGAATCCTGGGACAACGCTGGTGAGTTTTATCTGGCCTGCGCAGAATCCGGAATTAATGCAAAAACTTGCGGAACGTAACGTGACCGTGATGGCGATGGACTCTGTGCCGCGTATCTCACGCGCACAATCGCTGGACGCACTAAGCTCGATGGCGAACATCGCCGGTTATCGCGCCATTGTTGAAGCGGCACATGAATTTGGGCGCTTCTTTACCGGGCAAATTACTGCGGCCGGGAAAGTGCCACCGGCAAAAGTGATGGTGATTGGTGCGGGTGTTGCAGGTCTGGCCGCCATTGGCGCAGCAAACAGTCTCGGCGCGATTGTGCGTGCATTCGACACCCGCCCGGAAGTGAAAGAACAAGTTCAAAGTATGGGCGCGGAATTCCTCGAGCTGGATTTTAAAGAGGAAGCTGGCAGCGGCGATGGCTATGCCAAAGTGATGTCGGACGCGTTCATCAAAGCGGAAATGGAACTCTTTGCCGCCCAGGCAAAAGAGGTCGATATCATTGTCACCACCGCGCTTATTCCAGGCAAACCAGCGCCGAAGCTAATTACCCGTGAAATGGTTGACTCCATGAAGGCGGGCAGTGTGATTGTCGACCTGGCAGCCCAAAACGGCGGCAACTGTGAATACACCGTGCCGGGTGAAATCTTCACTACGGAAAATGGTGTCAAAGTGATTGGTTATACCGATCTTCCGGGCCGTCTGCCGACGCAATCCTCACAGCTTTACGGCACAAACCTCGTTAATCTGCTGAAACTGTTGTGCAAAGAGAAAGACGGCAATATCACTGTTGATTTTGATGATGTGGTGATTCGCGGCGTGACCGTGATCCGTGCGGGCGAAATTACCTGGCCGGCACCGCCGATTCAGGTATCAGCTCAGCCGCAGGCGGCACAAAAAGCGGCACCGGAAGTGAAAACTGAGGAAAAATGTACCTGCTCACCGTGGCGTAAATACGCGTTGATGGCGCTGGCAATCATTCTTTTTGGCTGGATGGCAAGCGTTGCGCCGAAAGAATTCCTTGGGCACTTCACCGTTTTCGCGCTGGCCTGCGTTGTCGGTTATTACGTGGTGTGGAATGTATCGCACGCGCTGCATACACCGTTGATGTCGGTCACCAACGCGATTTCAGGGATTATTGTTGTCGGAGCACTGTTGCAGATTGGCCAGGGCGGCTGGGTTAGCTTCCTTAGTTTTATCGCGGTGCTTATAGCCAGCATTAATATTTTCGGTGGCTTCACCGTGACTCAGCGCATGCTGAAAATGTTCCGCAAAAATTAAGGGGTAACATATGTCTGGAGGATTAGTTACAGCTGCATACATTGTTGCCGCGATCCTGTTTATCTTCAGTCTGGCCGGTCTTTCGAAACATGAAACGTCTCGCCAGGGTAACAACTTCGGTATCGCCGGGATGGCGATTGCGTTAATCGCAACCATTTTTGGACCGGATACGGGTAATGTTGGCTGGATCTTGCTGGCGATGGTCATTGGTGGGGCAATTGGTATCCGTCTGGCGAAGAAAGTTGAAATGACCGAAATGCCAGAACTGGTGGCGATCCTGCATAGCTTCGTGGGTCTGGCGGCAGTGCTGGTTGGCTTTAACAGCTATCTGCATCATGACGCGGGAATGGCACCGATTCTGGTCAATATTCACCTGACGGAAGTGTTCCTCGGTATCTTCATCGGGGCGGTAACGTTCACGGGTTCGGTGGTGGCGTTCGGCAAACTGTGTGGCAAGATTTCGTCTAAACCATTGATGCTGCCAAACCGTCACAAAATGAACCTGGCGGCTCTGGTCGTTTCCTTCCTGCTGCTGATTGTATTTGTTCGCACGGACAGCGTCGGCCTGCAAGTGCTGGCATTGCTGATAATGACCGCAATTGCGCTGGTATTCGGCTGGCATTTAGTCGCCTCCATCGGTGGTGCAGATATGCCAGTGGTGGTGTCGATGCTGAACTCGTACTCCGGCTGGGCGGCTGCGGCTGCGGGCTTTATGCTCAGCAACGACCTGCTGATTGTGACCGGTGCGCTGGTCGGTTCTTCGGGGGCTATCCTTTCTTACATTATGTGTAAGGCGATGAACCGTTCCTTTATCAGCGTTATTGCGGGTGGTTTCGGCACCGACGGCTCTTCTACTGGCGATGATCAGGAAGTGGGTGAGCACCGCGAAATCACCGCAGAAGAGACAGCGGAACTGCTGAAAAACTCCCATTCAGTGATCATTACTCCGGGGTACGGCATGGCAGTCGCGCAGGCGCAATATCCTGTCGCTGAAATTACTGAGAAATTGCGCGCTCGTGGTATTAATGTGCGTTTCGGTATCCACCCGGTCGCGGGGCGTTTGCCTGGACATATGAACGTATTGCTGGCTGAAGCAAAAGTACCGTATGACATCGTGCTGGAAATGGACGAGATCAATGATGACTTTGCTGATACCGATACCGTACTGGTGATTGGTGCTAACGATACGGTTAACCCGGCGGCGCAGGATGATCCGAAGAGTCCGATTGCTGGTATGCCTGTGCTGGAAGTGTGGAAAGCGCAGAACGTGATTGTCTTTAAACGTTCGATGAACACTGGCTATGCTGGTGTGCAAAACCCGCTGTTCTTCAAGGAAAACACCCACATGCTGTTTGGTGACGCCAAAGCCAGCGTGGATGCAATCCTGAAAGCTCTGTAACCCTGACGGCCTCTGCTGAGGCCGTCACTCTTTATTGAGATCGCTTAACAGAACGGCGATGCTTTGACCTCCCGCTGTTTGTTCAAGCGCAATTTTGACAATAATTGTCAACGGCACGGAAAGCAGCATACCCACCGGTCCTAACAACCATCCCCAAAAAATCAACGACAAAAATACCACCAATGTGGAAAGCCCCAGCCCACGCCCCATGATACGCGGCTCCAGAATATTGCCGAAGACCAGATTAATCAGCAGATATCCCGCCAGCACCAGCAACGCTTCGTAGAAGCCATTAAACACCAGTACCTGAGCGATAGGGGGGATTGCCGCGAGGACTGAACCAATATTCGGGATGTAATTAAGCGCAAAGGCCAGCAATCCCCAGACAAAAGCGAAGCGAACATCGAGTGCGGCGAGCATCGCCCAGGCGACCAGGCCGGTGATGATGCTGATGGCTGTTTTCAGCACCAGATAATGAGAAACACTGTCAATCGCACGTTGAATCGCCGCCATCCCTTCAACCGGACGCGCCATCATTTGCTGAAATTTTCCGGGCAATTGTGGCACTTCGAGCAGCATAAACAGCACCGTCAGCAGCAATAAAAATATTGATGACATGGCATTAGATAACTGCGTCAATAAGTTGGTGAGCAACGTCATCGCCGCGTTCGGATCAATATAATGCGCCAGCTGGTCAACTGAGACGTCAATCCCTACGCGTTGCAACAACGGTTCAAGCGCTTGCAGCGGCGTCATAATAGAGTTGCGATATTGCGGTAACGTCCGCGTCAACTCGTTGAGCGCGGAACCCAGATAAGCTAATAGCAACACCATCGCCATCACGATGATGGTCATCAAAATCGACACCGCCAGTACACGCGGCACACGCCAGCGGACCATGTGTTGCACCAGCGGGTTAAGAATAACAGCAATAAATAATGCGAGAATAAACGGCACGATGATCTCGGCGGCAAAACGGATACCGCAGAGAATAATGACCAGCATTCCCAACATAATGACGATTTTTAGGCCATTGAGCGTGATGATCGGCTTTGCCATGCTTGTCCCCGTTTTTTCTTCCTTTGCTAATAATAATGTCTTTTTCGCTCCGTCATCATAACGAAAATCAAACCGCTCAGGTAAAGAAGTGAAAATATTTTGAGTTAATTCTTAAGCTATGATACAAATCAGGCGTGTTCAACTACCGAGGACAATTATCATCCGCGATGACGAGAAGCAACACTGCGGATAATTGTAATATTATGGACAATTTGTTCAGGACGTTATTTTCTACATTTACCCATCTTCGTACCTCATCCACTATCTTGCTCGTAGGTGAGCAGCACTGGCGCAACGCGCTTTAGTCCTTTCTTCTGCCAAAGCTTGCGCTATGCGCGGGGCTTGACCACTTTACTTTGGTTTCGCTGAATTAAGCGAAAATTAAAATAATTCTCTTGCAGGAGAAGGACAATGTATATTTATTGGATTTTATTAGGTCTGGCTATTGCTACAGAAATTACCGGTACGCTGTCAATGAAATGGGCGAGCGTCAGTGAGGGAAATGGCGGCTTTATTTTAATGCTGGTGATGATTTCTCTGTCGTATATATTTCTCTCTTTCGCCGTTAAAAAAATCGCCTTAGGCGTAGCTTATGCGCTGTGGGAAGGTATCGGTATTTTATTTATTACCTTGTTTAGCGTTTTGTTATTCGACGAAAGTTTATCGCTGATGAAAATTGCCGGGTTAACCACCCTGGTCGCCGGGATTGTGTTGATAAAATCAGGTACCCGTAAAGCGCGTAAACCTGAACTGGAGGTGAACCATGGCGCAGTTTGAATGGGTTCACGCCGCCTGGCTGGCATTGGCAATCGTGCTGGAAATCGTTGCTAACGTCTTTTTGAAATTTTCTGACGGCTTTCGTCGCAAAATATTTGGCTTGCTCTCCCTGGCGGCGGTGCTGGCTGCCTTTAGTGCGCTTTCTCAAGCCGTTAAAGGGATCGACTTGTCTGTCGCTTATGCATTGTGGGGCGGGTTTGGTATTGCCGCCACGTTAGCCGCAGGTTGGATCTTGTTTGGTCAACGGTTAAATCGTAAAGGCTGGATTGGCCTGGTCTTGCTGTTGGCTGGAATGATCATGGTGAAACTTGCCTGATGAAGACGCTGCCCGCGCTGTCGGGCAGCGTTTGAACATTATTTTTGCGACAGTTGATCCAGCTTGTCGCGAAAACCGGTAACAGAAATGGCCCGGTTATCGGCGCGCCAGCGATCTTTCGCGGCAGGAGCCGAACTTTGCACCCCAATTAATTGCCAGCCGTCATCGGTATGCAACATCAGAGGCGAACCGCTGTCACCCGGCAAGGTATCGCACTGATGTGACATCACCGACGTTTGCGCCCAGCCAGTCACTTCACAGTTTTGATGACTGTACAACGTATCGAGATGATCTTCAGGGTAGCCTGCCTGAGTCACTTTACGACCTGCCGCTTTTAATGCGGCGGTAAGCGCGGCTTTATCTCCCTCAAATAACGGCAACGGCGTAATGCCAGAAGGGGGATTACGTAGCACAATCAATCCGAAGTCCCACGGCGCGGCTGCGGGAGGTACAATCCAACCATCCCCATCTGCTTTTAACCGCTTTCCCAGTGTCGGATCAACGCGGCCTTCTATGTCGTGGATCTCATAGCGCCAAAGACCTTTATTTGACACAAAACGCAGCGCCACTGCTTTATCGGCTTTACCCTTTGGAGGTGTCAATAAACAGTGTCCTGCCGTTAATGCCAGATTGGGTGCAATCAGCGTCGCCGTACATAAATTGCCGCTGGCCGTTTCCAGTTGCCCAACCGCATCCCACGGTGATTGGGTCGTGTCATTCACTGGCACACGATCATCATGACCAAAAAACAGGGTGCTGACCTCATCGTTTGCCGATCTGGCAACGTCTGGTTTATCTGCAAACACAAAAGCAGACGTCAAACTAATTGCACCCAACACTACAGCAATGGTTGTACGCATATCACACTCTGGTGGGTAATTATGATTATTAAAAGCAAACCCTCATAAATACTATAGACGGGACGGGATGAAAGTGGGAGTAAAATCAGATAACTACAATCAGGAAAGATAAAAACGGGCGGTAATCAGTGCGCATAAAATAAGGATGATCAGAATGAACTCAAAGCGATAACGGCCCACCATACTACCCTCCGCTAAAGGCGGTGCTAAACGTTACCCGCTTAGCACCGTAATTTTCAGGCGCGAGGGGGCGCGCCAGCATTACTGTTGAAAACTTACGCTGCGGGTTGTGCAGCAGGTTTTGCCGGTTGCTGATGGCTGTGTTTCTTGGCGTGTTTCTTCGCTGCCTGCGCTTTTTGTTCAGGGGCTTTCTGTTCAGCTTTCGTATTTTTATGATGCTTTTTAGCCGCCTGCGCTTTCTGGGCAGGTGCTGCTTTATGCTGTTTTTTATGATGTGTAGTTTTCGCCGGCGCTGCTTTGGTGGTCGTCGCAGTCGGAGCAGGTGTGGTCGTAGTCTCTGCAGCAAAGGCGGCAGAAGACAGACCCATAGCAGCGGCAACAACCAGAGCTAATACTTTTTTCATTGTCATACCCTCAATTTGTTTTTTCATTTAACCCCACTGCGGGGCCGTTGAAATAACTATATCCCTGGGAATGGCAGACTTCCGTGAGTGGTTGGTTTCAGCGTGTAACGATATGTACAAACGCTGAATAAATTACAGCGTTGATAATAACGTATTGTGACTTAAGGGAAATTTAGCTACCAATAATAGTAGTCTTGATCGGGTTAACTATTTTACTACTTACAAAGCAGTAGAATAACTGCGCATCAGTAATAAATGACACACAGCAAAATGAATCCGTTTATTTGGGTACTTATAATCCTGATGACGCTAGACGCGCTGCGGGAATTGGCTGGCGCTTCGTCTATTTTAGGATGGCTATTAACGTTGGTTTGAGCTGGCAATAAGTCCGGACGGGTATTTACCGCAGTCCGGACTTATTTTTCAGGCGTGCAGACGACGATGCAAACGCGTCCCGACCAGCAGAGCAATGACCAGCATCAGAGCAATAAATGCGCCGACGCCGTTCCAGCCATAGTTATGCCAGAAAACACCACCCAGCGTCCCGGCAATACTCGACCCCAGATAGTAACTGAACAGATACAGCGAGGAGGCCTGGCCTTTAGCGCGTTTTGCGCGGGGGCCGATCCAGCTGCTGGCTACTGAGTGGGCTGCGAAGAATCCTGCTGAGAAGAGTAACATTCCGGCAAAGATCAGCCACAGCGAGCTGAATAAGGTCATCAGTAAACCAAACAGCATAACCCCCGTCGAAAACAACATCACTGGACCACGCCCATAGCGGGTGGTCATGGTTCCGGCTTTGGGTGAGCTCCATGTACCGGTCAAATAAGCCAGCGATAATAAGCCAACCACGGCCTGACTGACATGCCAGGGGGAGAGCATCAACCGATAGCCGATGTAATTAAACAGCGTGACGAACGACCCCATCAGCAAAAAGCCTTCTGCGAACAATAACGGTAATCCCCGGTCACGCCAGTGCAGACGAAAGTTGATAAACAACGTCTTAGGGCGCAGCGAAGTCGGGCGAAAATGGCGTGATTCAGGGAGGATTTTCCAGAACATCAACGCCGAGGCCAGCGCGAAACAACCGATTGCCGCCAGAGCAATTCGCCAGTTGAAAAAGTCCGTGAAGACACCGCTAATTAAGCGTCCGCTCATGCCGCCAATTGAGTTGCCGCTGATATACAACCCCATTGAAAAGGCCACGAAACTGGGATGGATTTCCTCGCTAAGATAAGTCATGCCAACAGCTGCCACGCCACTTAACGAAAGCCCAATCAAGGCGCGCATAATCAAAATGCCGTGCCAGCTGGTCATCATTGTCGAAAGTAACGTACAAATGGAGGCCAACAGTAGCGCCGTGACCATCACTGGTTTGCGACCAATGGCATCGGATAGCGGGCCAGTAAACAGCAAACCAATAGCCAACATCGCCGTGGAAATGGACAGTGAAATACTACTGTTCGCGGGGGTTAAGCCAAACTCCTGCGAAAGCACCGGAAGGATAGGCTGCACACAATAGAGAAGTGCAAATGTTGCCAGTCCGGCAGAGAACAGCGCCAGGGTGACGCGCATAAATTGCGGCGTACCGCGTTTAATAAATTGATTTGGCTGAGAAATGCTTTGCTTGTCAGTGTCGCTTGCCGGAGCGCCATCAACAGTTGTAGTACGGCTCACTTGAAATCCTTGCTAAATATGCCTGTAGATCAGGCTTATACATAGGGTAGGAAAATCGAATTGTTCTGTCTAATATATTAATAATCTCAAATAAGATGTTTTAAATATGAATATTGAACTTCGTCATCTGCGTTACTTTGTTGTTGTTGCGGAAGAGCTGCATTTCGGGCGCGCCGCTGCCCGCCTGAATATTTCGCAACCGCCGCTAAGTCAGCAGATTCAGGCGCTGGAGCAACAAATTGGTGCCCGACTGCTGGCACGAACCAATCGCAGTGTATTGCTGACGGCAGCAGGAAAACAGTTTCTTGCAGATAGTCGGCAAATCCTGTCTATGGTGGATGACGCTGCCGCTCGCGCTGAAAGGCTGCATCAGGGTGAAGCGGGGGAGTTGCGCATTGGTTTTACTTCGTCGGCTCCTTTTATTCGGGCGGTGTCCGATACGTTATCGCTGTTTCGCCGTGATTATCCTGATGTCCATTTACAAACCCGCGAAATGAACACTCGCGAGCAAATCGCTCCGCTCATTGAAGGAACGCTGGATATGGGATTGCTGCGTAACACAGCGTTACCGGAGTCGCTTGAACACGCAGTCATCGTCCATGAACCGCTTATGGCGATGATCCCGCACGATCATCCCCTGGCAAATAACCCGAATGTAACGCTGGCTGAACTGGCGAAAGAACCCTTTGTCTTTTTTGATCCGCACGTCGGGACAGGGCTGTATGACGATATTCTCGGGCTGATGCGACGTTACCATTTGACGCCCCTCATCACTCAGGAGGTGGGCGAGGCAATGACCATCATCGGTCTGGTTTCCGCCGGTCTGGGTGTTTCAATTTTGCCTGCGTCATTTAAACGTGTTCAGCTCAACGAAATGCGCTGGGTGCCGATTGCTGAAGAGGATGCGGTTTCTGAAATGTGGTTGGTCTGGCCGAAACATCATGAACAAAGTCCGGCTGCGCGTAACTTTCGTATTCATCTGCTGAATGCTCTCAGGTGAGGGAAATTTCAGCGAAAAAGCCCGAAAAATGTGCTGTTAATCACATGCCTAAGTAAAAATTTGACGACACGTATTGAAGTGCTTCACCATAGCCTACAGATTATTTCGGAGCGCGAAAATATAGGGAGTATGCGGTGGTTGCTGAAAACCAGCCTGGGCACATTGATCAAATAAAGCAGACCAACGCGGGCGCGGTTTATCGCCTGATTGATCAGCTTGGTCCAGTCTCGCGTATCGATCTTTCCCGTCTGGCGCAACTGGCTCCTGCCAGTATCACTAAAATTGTCCGTGAGATGCTCGAAGCACACCTGGTGCAAGAGCTGGAAATCAAAGAAGCGGGGAACCGTGGCCGTCCGGCGGTGGGGCTGGTGGTTGAAACTGAAGCCTGGCACTATCTTTCTCTGCGCATTAGTCGCGGGGAGATTTTCCTTGCTCTGCGCGATCTGAGCAGCAAACTGGTGGTGGAAGAGTCGCAGGAACTGGCGTTAAAAGATGACTTGCCATTGCTGGATCGTATTATTTCCCATATCGATCAGTTTTTTATCCGCCACCAGAAAAAACTTGAGCGTCTAACTTCGATTGCCATAACCTTGCCGGGAATTATTGATACGGAAAATGGTATTGTACATCGCATGCCGTTCTACGAGGATGTAAAAGAGATGCCGCTCGGCGAGGCGCTGGAGCAGCATACCGGCGTTCCGGTTTATATTCAGCATGATATCAGCGCATGGACGATGGCAGAGGCCTTGTTTGGTGCCTCACGCGGGGCGCGCGATGTGATTCAGGTGGTTATCGATCACAACGTGGGGGCGGGCGTCATTACCGATGGTCATCTGCTACACGCAGGCAGCAGTAGTCTCGTGGAAATAGGCCACACACAGGTCGACCCGTATGGGAAACGCTGTTATTGCGGGAATCACGGCTGCCTCGAAACCATCGCCAGCGTGGACAGTATTCTTGAGCTGGCACAGCTGCGTCTTAATCAATCCATGAGCTCGATGTTACATGGACAACCGTTAACCGTGGACTCATTGTGTCAGGCGGCATTGCGCGGCGATCTACTGGCAAAAGACATCATTACCGGGGTGGGCGCGCATGTCGGGCGCATTCTTGCCATCATGGTGAATTTATTGAACCCACAAAAAATACTGATTGGCTCACCGTTAAGTAAAGCGGCAGATATCCTCTTCCCGGTCATCTCAGACAGCATCCGTCAGCAGGCCCTTCCTGCGTATAGTTAGCACATCAGCGTTGAGAGTACTCAGTTTTCTAACCAGGGCACGATGGCAGGCGCTGCACTGGTAAAAGACGCGATGTATAACGGTTCTTTGTTGATTCGTCTGTTGCAGGGTTAACATTTTTTAACTGTTCTACCAAAATTTGCGCTATCTCAATTTGGGCCAGGAAAGCATAACTTAGACTTTCAAGGTTAATTATTTTCCTGGTTTATATTTGTGAAGCATAACGGTGGAGTTAGTGATGCTGAAGCGTTTCTTTATTACCGGTACAGACACTTCTGTAGGGAAAACGGTGGTTTCCCGCGCATTGCTACAAGCGTTAGCCTCCCAGGGAAAAACGGTTGCGGGATATAAACCCGTAGCGAAGGGGAGCAAAGAGACACCCGAAGGGCTGCGTAATAAAGATGCCCTGGTGTTGCAGAGTGTTTCAACCATCGAACTGCCTTATGAAGCAGTTAATCCTATCGCGTTAAGCGAAGAAGAAAGTAGCGTGGCGCACAGTTGCCCAATCAATTACACCCTCATTTCAAACGGCCTGGCAAACCTGACCGAAAAAGTCGATCATGTCGTGGTAGAAGGGACTGGCGGCTGGCGCAGTCTGATGAATGATTTGCGTCCACTCTCTGAATGGGTAGTGCAGGAACAACTGCCGGTGTTGATGGTTGTCGGTATTCAGGAAGGTTGCATTAACCATGCACTGCTAACAGCTCAGGCGATCGCCAACGACGGGCTGCCGCTCATTGGCTGGGTGGCTAACCGAATCAACCCAGGACTGGCGCATTATGCGGAAATCATTGATGTGCTGGGTAAAAAACTTCCGGCACCGCTCATTGGTGAACTGCCTTATCTGCCGCGCGCCGAACAGCGTGAACTGGGGCAATACATCCGCTTAGCTATGCTGCGCAGTGTGCTGGCGGTAGATAGAGTCACGGTGTAACGTCCGCGAAATTACCGACGCAATTACGCAGGCAATCAATAAACCGGGGAGTAGCTGATACTCCCCGGTCATTTCACATATCATCAACGTCGACATAATCGGCGCGTGCGTGGTCGCCGCCAACAGTGTCGCCATCCCGGTCAATCCGAGTAAAAGTGTAATTTCTTCGCCATCAGGGAACCATAATCCCAGGCTACGACCATACAACATGCCAATGGCAAGACCGATAAATAGCGTCGGTGTAAAGACCCCACCGGGTGCGCCGGAACCGCTACTCGCCAGCACGGCACACAGTTTACAAAGGAAGATCCCGGCAATGATCATTAACAGTGGTGGGGCGGTTAAAAAGGATTGTACGGTGCTATAGCCGTTGCCCCACACTGCAGGTGTGAACAGGGAAAGCAGACCCACGATCAACCCGCCTAGTGCCAGTTGCCAGGGCGGCGCAAGTTTGAGACTCACAAATCCACGATGACAGGCGTTCATTAACGTTAACAACAGTGGTCCGCACAGACCTGCCAGCACACCTGTACTGATAATCAGCGCATAGTCACGAGCCTGAACCGTCACTGAGAGTTGTACGTTGTAGAGTAACGCGTCGCTATGATTAATCAGATTGCTAACCAGCAATGCCACGACGGCGGAAATAATCACCGGGCCGAGAGAGGCCAACATCATAGTGCCAAACAGCACTTCGGCTATAAATAAACTGCCAGCAAGCGGGGCACGATAGGCCGCAGCCATTCCCGCCGCGGCCCCACAGGCGATCCATAATTTCCACTCCTGGCGTGGCGTAAAACGTTGGGCAAAACAGGAGGCGGCAAGGGCAGCTAAAAGAATCATCGCACCTTCGCGACCAATTGCACTGCCGCTGGTTACTACCAGCAGAGAGGCAAGCGATTTAACCAGGCTTGCTGCGTAATCGAACTGTCCATCGGTTTGCAACGCTTCCATATAATCGGTCGGCGCATGAGGGCGTTGTTGGGTAAATTTCTGCCAGCCCATCAGCAACAAACCCGCCGCCAGTCCGCCGAGCGCCGGAGTTAGCAACCGTCGCCAGGGGGAAAGGTTTGTCGCTGCATTGACCAGACTGCCGGAGTCATTATTGAGGAACAACCACTCCAGTAGCAGCATCGCATGACGAAACCCGGCAACGGCAAAGGCCGCGAGAATACCGACGACTGTTGCGATAAGCAGACGGTGGAACATAGTGCGCAGATCCGGATAGATGTGTAGATGATGCATGAGCAGAAATGGGCAATGAAACACGGGCGACTATTTTGCGGCAAAAGAGGCCAGCCGCAAAAGCAGTGCGTGCTTTAAGAGATAAAAAAACGTGACACTGTAACCTATTATTGCCGGATTGCGCGTAATCGTCACCATCCGGCAATATTACGGTGATCCTATCGAAACAGCGGTTTAACCGCGACAGGAATTAACAGTTGTGATTGCCATTGCGCCAGCGTTAAGCGAGCCAGTTCACCCAGTGCACGGTAGAAAGGGTGTTCTGCTTTTTCGATAAAAACATCAAGAAAACGTGTTGACCACGGAAAAAGGTGCCATGCCAGCAATTCTTCGCATTCTGTCTGGCGACCATTCTCCGCCAACCACGCAGCCATCAACAGCAGTGAACCAAAATGATCTTCCGGTTCGTTTTACTTCATTTCAAACTGAATGCCTTTCTCGCGCATCCACTGACGAAGTGCCAATGTTGAATCGCCAAACAGCACAGATTCGCGATCCAGCCAGACCGACCCCCACGGCGGAGACGGCAGTGCCCACGGGCCGACAAACAAACGCTGCCAGGCCTGGGCGTGAGTCTCTTCACACTGTGTCTGAAAAGCCGTCACCAGCGGCGCTAATGACGCTTCTGGTAGAGGCCACTGAGTTTCCCAGCCGTCACTGGTGAGTACCGCAACCAGAGGTGCGGCTTCCGCACTCTCTGGAGCGTAATAAAACAGCGCGCCCAACACGCGCGCCGCGACAGAAAAATTATCTTGCTGTGAAAAATGGGTCATTCCTAACATCCTGAAATGTGCGGGTTGCCCCGCACCAATTTGTTAACCTGCAATAGCCATTCCTACTGTCATGTGCAGGCCATAAAAGAGCACACGCCCGATCATCTCACCGCCAAGTATGAGGATTAGCCCCAGAATAAGTCCGGCAACGTGAGGTTCACGGCGACGAATGAGCGGGCAAAGCCAGCATCCAAGACCTGCGCATAACAATACCACACGCCAGACCTGTAAGGAGGCGTAATCTGGTACCAGTGCGCTGGCTTGTTGCACGGATGAGTGAATAGACGCCAGAGACAAACCTTGCAGCACAATCACCCCGGCACAAGCGATCAGCGCCAGAACGCTAATGATGGCAAATGGTGTGGTATTAAATGTAACGCGAGCTGCCCGCAGAATTGCGGCAGCAAGTATTGGACCGCTCAACAATACCGTCAGGAAGAAAGCCAGCGTAGTGTAACCGTTATGCCAGGTTGGCACGGTGTCGATTTGATACACGCAGGTCATCATCCAGACGAAAATGACGCCGAGCGCCATGCTGAAAAGTAACCAGAGTTTCCCCAACGCTTGCGGCATTTTACCGATGACTGCCACCAGCCACCATAATCCGCCAACGGCAAAAAATATGGAACCGGCAGCAATCTCGTTACTCAGACCAGAAGCTCCGATTCGATTCAGGGAGTTAAACGCCCGCAGTGGCGATCCCAGGTGCATGACAGAGGCAATAAACCCGACGCCCATCAACAGCCAGAGGAAAAACATGCCACGGACAATACGCTGACGGTCTGCGTCATTTTTGGCGGCGAACCAGCCAATTCCGCTAACAATCAGCGCGCCTACTACGCATTGACCCAATACGGTAAAGATAACCAGTGGCCACTCATGCCATCCATTTCCCATTTTACACTTCCTCCGGATTAGCCAGATAACCAGTGGTATCGCCGGTCGGGCGGCTGTTGGCGTTAGGTTTGATAACGATATTGGGTTTTGTGAAATGCGCGCGCGGCAGTGGCGCGACGGCAGCAAGAGTGCCGTGCTTCTGGCGCAGCTCTTCAATTGGACCGAACTCAAGTGCACGCAGCGGGCAGGATTCGACACATATGGGTTGTTTCCCCTCGGCGACGCGCGAATAACAACCATCGCACTTCGTCATGTGCCCTTTTTCAGCATTGTACTGTGGCGCGCCGTACGGACAAGCCATGTGGCAGTAGCGGCAGCCGATACAAACATCTTCATCAACCACCACAAAGCCATCTTCACGCTTATGCATTGCGCCGCTGGGGCAGACTTTTGTACATGCGGGGTCATCGCAATGGTTACAGGAGATGGAGAGATAATAAGCGAACACGTTCTGGTGCCAGACGCCATTATCTTCCTGCCAGTCGCCGCCAGCGTATTCATAAATACGGCGGAAACTGACTTCCGGGCCAAGATC
>OBAX01000090.1_pt1 | contig 13570 bp, 18 predicted proteins | sample 1480351 | NCBI WGS metagenome assembly OBAX01 (sample SAMN01915212, study PRJEB22387) | human gut metagenome | isolation source: stool | host: Homo sapiens | place: USA
TATTGATAAATGCTAAATAAAAAATAACTCTATAGGTGAAATAATGGATAAAAAAATAATATTATCTATTGTAATAGTAGCCCTTATAGGAATAGTAGCAGCTACCTATCAAATTAATATAAATGATAATTTATTAAATCCATTAGCTAGTATAGAACAAGAAGATTCACCAGTGACAGATGCACTTGCAGCACCTGCATCAACTGGAGATTCATCAAATAGCCTAGATAATGGACCTCAAAATGCACAACAACAAACAGGACAACAAGCTACTGACGCTTCTCAACAAGCAGGACAAAACAGTCAAAACAATAAAGATAACCAAGAAGGAACACAAAACAGTGCAACTAGTGGAAGTGCACTTATAAGTTCTGACTCACCCATACTTGTTACTGAAAGCTCAAATAGCCAAGCAAATGGACAAAACCAAAATAATGGTGGACAAAGCAACCCAAATTCAAATAACAATCCAAGTAACAATCCTAATAATAACCCAAATCCAACACCAACACCAAGCCCAAGCCCAACACCAAGTCCAACACCAAGTCCAAGTCCTGATACAACAATAACAATTAAACAAGCTCTTACACATGTATTAAAAAATATAGATAGTTCTATAACAATAGATGAAAGTAGTGTTAGAACTCAAACTATAAACAATGAAGAATGGTATGTATTTTCAGCTAAAAAAGAAGGTATATCCTTTAACTATTATGTATGTACAACCAAAGACGAAAATGGTAATATCAGAATGTATAATGATTTAGATAATGCTGGACCAAATGAAACACCAACTCCTGGAACTGATCTATCAGATGATCCTAACGGAGATACTGGTGACGACTACAACCAAACATAAAAATAATTCATAGGTAGATGCTTAAATTTCTAAAAGGATTTATTAAGACAATATTATTTATTTTTGAGATTAAGTAAAATCTCAAATTATACTTTTTTTATAATTAATTTTTAATTAATTTACTTTTTAAATACTAATAACCAAAATATAAATAGTAAAGAAATCATATAATAATATAAGCTTAAGTACTAAAATGTACTTTTTAAGGAACAAAATATTAAATAAAAAAAACAGGGGTAAAAACATGGATTTTGTAACAATTGTAAGTTTCATTGTTGTAGGAATGGTTGTTATAACATTAATCGGACAAGCAATGGGTAGTTCAATAGAATAAAAATATAAATACTTTTTTTCTAAAATATTTTTTTAAAGAAGTTTATGCTTGCATTTATTATTCATAGCATAAAAACTTATAAGTTATTAAATTATAACTAACTAAGTTATAAAAATTAGATATCATAACCAAAAATTAATGAAAAATAAATACGGATTTGGAGGGATTTGAACCCTCGGTCTCCAGATTAGGAGTCTGGTGCCCTATCCAGACTAGGCTACAAACCCATATATAATAAAATCACGAGAAAATCAATTAAAAATAGTTTTTATAGTATAAAAGATAGCGGACCTGGGGGGATTTGAACCCCCGGCCTTTGGATTAGAAGTCCAACGCCCTATCCAGTCTAGGCTACAGGCCCATATATTAATACATATACTACTATTATTAGTTTCTATAGTTTATCCTTTTTATACTTTACTATTTTAAAATAAAAATAAAAACAAAATATAAAACAAAACTGTATTCTATTCAATTTATTTTAAAAAAAAGATAAAAAAATAATATGAATTAATTAATTAATTATAATTAACCTCACCATACTGTCCTCCACGACCAGGAATTACATCTAGAGTGTTATCTCTATATGATTTAATAACATTAGCTAACAACATATCGACAGTGGCTATTTTTTCTATAGGAGTATTAAGTAAAACATCAATCTCATTTCCAAATAAATCTAACAATCTATCATATCTTGTTTGAACATACTTCGTAGTAACACCCTTATCATGCACAGTACTTAATAACTCAGCAAGAGGTAATAAATACTGATAATGTGGACGATGACTTGGATGATGAGGTTTATCAAACGATGCTAACTCTTGTATTCTACCTTTTACTCCCTTCTTTATTCTTCCACCACAGGAACATTTCATATCACATTCAACTGCATCATGGATATTATATATTCTATGACAGTCAATACATCCAGTTTCATGATATTTACCCATACGAGGATCAAAACCATAATTCTCAATTATATCATTATTTTTTATTGAAAAACATAACGACTTAAATGATAAATCCTTAAGTTCCATTCTATTAAATTCCCTACCTATTCTATGAGGCCATGGTGAATGTGAATCAGAATTTGTTAAAAATGTATAATCTGCTAATTCCTTTATTGTATCAGCCAAATCAGAATCACTAGATAAACCTAATTCTACAAAGTCAGGTTGTTGACCATAACAATCAGTAACTGAATCATAGGATTTATATAAACCAGTCCATGGTGTAAAAATATGAGCAGGACCAATAATACAATTATAATCTCTGGCAATATCCATAATTTCTGCACCATTCATACGAATTCTTGGTCTTCCATCAGCATCCATATTCTTAACAGTAAATTCATCCCTCATATTCCATGCTACTTCAATAGATGGAATTATAATTAAATGATGTATCCTCTGATTATCTTCTACTTCAGTAGTAGTTATAAATTTAGTATTGTTAGTTTCAATAGTATCATTTGTTTTGTAAATTCCAGTATTATCAATTTCCACTAATGAATCTTCTAATTCATTCAACCATCCAGAATGGAATGCATCACCTGTAGCCACAAGATCTAAACCCTTTTTAACAGATTCAAGAGCCATTGTTTCTGGATCCATATTTTTAGAAGTTGCCATTGAATATTTACTATGAACATGTAAATCTGCATTAATTATCATAAATATCATCAAAAAATAGTTAAAAGAGAATTTAACCAATATAACGTAGATCTTCACCAGGTTGATTTACACCATGTTCCACCATATTTTGGTTAAATTTTGGATTAAGAGCTAATCTTTCATTTGTAACTTTTATTTGCTCATCTAATTCTTCAAAGTCTAATTTAAATCCAAATAATTTAAATAATACAAACAATACTTCCTTTGCTGAGCTAGGATCTACATAAAATCCAGGTGTTTCTCCCATTAGACATGCAGCATCAATACCTTTTTGTTGTGCATAATATAATAATAATCCAGAAGCTCCAACTATTGCTCCACCTTCATCTTTTCTAACTTCAGTATTGTCGATTTCAAGTATTTCATCGATTAAATCCTTATTATTTCCAGCAACAAATACTTTACTTCTTTCACTTAATTCACCAGTACCTAATCCACCAATTGTAAAGATTTTTTCTGAACCAAGATCTTCAAAATAATTCATTAATACTTTAGAAATCATTATTTGTCCTTCAAAATCAGATCCTTGAGTATTTCCCGTTAATAATACTATATCCTGATTATTTTCTCCAAAATCTTTAATATAAAAGAATTCCATTTTCATATGTTCAATAAGTCCATCCTCTTTCATTGTAACTTGTGGAGGGAAATAATCTGATTGAAGTTCTGCAAATTTTTCACCATTTAAATGTTTAACTATTTGGTCTACAACGATTTTTCCTACAAAACCAATTCCTGGTAATCCTTCAATAACTATTGGATTATTTAAGTTTACTTCCCCTATTTCTGTTATTTTTGTCTCATTTTCCATGTTATTCCCCATTTATTTATTTTAATAGATGATATGATGAAAATTATTTTTCCATTTGTTGTCTTTTTAAAATACGTCTATATTTACCATATTTATCTTGTGGTGAATATCTTGCAGGAAATATTACTCCAGTTTTAACATTACATTCTGGACATGATTCCTCTAATGTATATTCTCCACATTCTTTGCATTTTCTCATCTGAAATTTCATATTATTATATCTTTGTTTATGAATACTTATAAATTATATAATTAATTATCAAGAGATATAATTTCTAAATTTTTACACTTGAAATACACGTCTAAAAAAAGTAAATATATGAAAAATATTTTCTTTATTTAAATGATGCAAGAAAATCTTCAAGTTCATCATGAATCTTATCAAGTTGTGATGAACCTACATGTCCAAGATATGAATTAAAACAAACTAAAGTAGAATCTTTAATTAAAGTATGCATTGGAATAGCATCTAATTCTGGTGGAAAATATTGATCCTCATATATTCCAATAATTAAAGTTTTAGCAGTGATATTTGAAATAATATCTGTTAAATCATAATTCATAGATGCATTGTTTCTATAATAAGCATCAAGAACATCTTCTTGTGAATCTTCCATTGCAAATTCATCCATATACTTATCAATATCAGATGTGGACTGATCCATATAGAATTGACGAGATAATCCAAAGGAATACATTGCCTTGCTAGATAATTCAAGAGCTCTTTTAAGATCTCCTGTTACTTTTTTATTGTTGAAATCCTTATCAGATGTTATAATATCGTTCATAACCTTGCTTAAAACGTAATTTTGGCCACCAACTTTATAACTACTTACTAAAGATATTAAAAAAGAAATATCATCAGGATATACTGCAGCCCATGTTACTGCTTCAAATCCCCCCATTGAATTACCTATAAGTCCTAATGGTGAAACAATATTTAAACATTCATCTAAAAACTTTTTATTAAAATTAACCATGTCTAATATAGTGTATTCAGGATAATCTGAATTTAATTTAGAAGTACTTGGACTACTACTACCTGGTGTTCCAAGTGTTGATAAAGATACAAAGAAAAACTTATTTGTATCAAAGGGTAAATTTTCACCCAATGCCACACCTATTCTTTTTATTGATCCATAATTTCCACTTGTACCATGGAAATATATTATAGCATTTGTTATATGTCCTTCATCATCATACTGTGGTGTACCCATAGTCATGTATTCAACAGTCTGATTTTCAAGTACTTTACCATTATTAAATTTAAATTCCTTTAAAGTATAATATTCAGGCGATATTGATTCTATATTCATAATAATCTCCTCATTTAATAAAAAAGATATTTTTCATAAAAAAAATAATAAATTTATTTTTAATTTACAAAATTTAATAAAAAAAAATAGTATAAAAAAGAATTAATCAAAGAATTAATCTTCTAATTCACGATGGAAAGAACCTTCCCCATCATTTTCTTCAACAATTCCAATACATTTATTAGCTGCTTCACTTAATATTTTTTCAGCTGTAGGGTAATCCTCAGTTGTTACCATGATTCTGTATGTAGGTGATCCAACACATTGAACTTCAACATTATCTGATTCAATAGATTGAAGAGCTTCAATAATTATTTCAACACCATTTGATTTATATGAGGTAAGATCCACATACCCTGTTATTTGTACTTCAGGTGTTGATATATTTTTCTTAGCAACTTCTGTAATTATTTTAGCCCATTCTGGACTAACATCCACATCTAAAAGTACGTTTTCCCCATCATCTGATGCTAATTCGAATCCTTCGTATAAATCTCCAAATTCTTCCATTATTAAATATCCTACTTCATCATAAGCTTCATCTAAAGTTTTATTAATTGATTTAGCAGATATTTCTAATAATTTTTCAGCTTTTTGTTCTATTTTCCATTGTTGCATTCTACGTGTTCTTTGATCTTCACGTATACGTTTAAGAGATGCATCTACATGACCTTTTTTAGGATTAACTCTTAATACACGAGCTACAATTTTTTGATTTTCTCTAACATAATCTCGTATATTTTTAACCCAACCCGAAGATACTTCAGAAATATGAATAAAAGCTTCTTTACCTTCATATTCTTCTAGTTTTGCAAATGCACCATATCCTAATACTTTATGTACGGTTCCAACAATTAGATCACCTTCTTCAGGCCATTCTTTGCTCATTCTAACCATATAATCACCTGGATAAGTAATCTATTTTTAATATTTAGTGATCTAGAACTTCTACAATTTGTGCACAAATTTTAGAACGGCCACCTTTTGGTTCAACTAATGTTTTACCACAGATAACACATTTTACTGTTGATGCTGCATGATCAAATATTATTTGGTGGTTTTCACAGTCACCACATTTAACTTTTAAAAAATTACTTTGTTGTTTAGGCATAAATAGTTCCTCCTTAAGTTAGTAATTCATCATTTTTTTTAATAGAAAAATTTAAAAAAAGAGATAGAAAAATAAAATTCTATTACTTTATAACTTCTAAATAAACCTATTGTGAAATCCATTCAACTTTTCCAACACGGATGTTTGTTGAACTTTTAATGTGAGCTTTTCCACATTCTTTACATTTGTATCTTAAATCTAATTTTTTAATAGGTTTACTTCCTGATGGTAAAGGCCTTGGGTATCCTCTGTAACCAGCAGTTACACGCCTAAATTGACGTTGTCCCCATTTTAATTCGCTAGCTTTTCTTTTTTTTGCTGTGTGTACTTCATGTACTGTGTGTTTTTTACATTTTGGACAGTAAGTCCTTCTTTCTCGTGGTATTTTCATCCTTTTCGCCTCGTTTTCTTTTATAAAAAATAAATTATCCTTTGATTGAAATAATTTTTATTTAAAATGTTAAAGTAATGACAACAAGTCTTACTTCAAGATATCTTAATTTAGATATATAAATAACTCTTAATTACCTTCAGAGTAAAAATTCATTGAAAATTTCAATATAATACAATTAAAAATATTGTATTTTTCTTAGAAATATACATAATACTCCTTTAACTATTAAAATTGATAATAGTTTTAAATCCATGTATATTATGTCTTATAATTAAATCCTAATCGTTCTTATAAATCTTAGAACAATCAATAATTTATCTATATATTATTATGATAAACATCTATATTTATAATTATGTATAGTATATATTCTAAAAAAATGTTATTATAATCTCTTAAAAAAAATAGTTTCATGTAATTAATATTTATTTTATTATGTTAATTACATTTCTATGATTTAATATTTTTACAATAGATTTAGGTAGTAATACCATGTCTTTATTTTCAAAAGGACCATATGTTTTCTCATTCTCATCTAGTATATCAGTACATATATCTTCTTTAAATTCCACTAACTCTTCACTATTATATATTACAGCATCATCTACTTCATCATTTAGTATTTCATCAGGTACTACTAGATCTTCTTCTGTTTGATTAGATTTATCATCAATATTAGGTTTAGATTGATTATTTTGTAACACCACAGTATCTTCTACTGGTGGCTTTGGTGGTGTAAATGGTGTTGTTATATCGGTTTTCTTTTGTTTTACTTCTTTTATGGGATTGTTATTTTCATCAAACAATAGTTCATCTGGTGCTTTTCCATACATCATGGCTATTTGACTTTCATCAAGTTTAGGTGCTGGTGGTTGTTTTTCAACTTCCATGATATGTTCATGATGTATTGGTCTATCTACCTTTGTAAATTCTTCTTTAATCTCTTTAGAAACTTCATTTGGCTTAAAACCGATCTTCGTTTCACTATTTCTATGTGGAATAATTTCTTCCATTAAGTTTTCACGATGAGATATAATTGTATTTACAACATCTTTATATAATTTCTCTTCTTCTGGTGTTACATTATATGGAATAACTTCATATAATTCAGAGTTTTTATTATGTCCTTTAAATATATCATGTGCCTTTTGAACATTAGATATTGCTGATGAAATTATTTTTGCTTCCCTTCTTTCACAGATTTCAATGGTTATTCTTTGAGCATCTCTTAATTGGTATGCTTCTAAGGATAGGGGATTATCATCAACTACTTTTAATAGACTTTGAAGATAATTAGATGCATCATCATAAAAAGAATCATCAATTTCAGATAATGGTCCATCAGTTCTTTCTTTCTTTTGTATATCTCTTAACTTTCGAAAAAAATCATTCAATTATATTATCCCCTTTTTTTAGTATTTTTTATATAATTCAACTACTATTTTTTCCTAATTTAAATTCTTTATTAAAAAAAATAAAGAGAGCATCACGTTATTATTAATCTTCTTCTTCAAGTCTAGGTGCTAATAGGAATGAAAGTAATCCTTCCTCATTTAGAAGTTCTAAATATAATGTTAAAGGCATGTCTGTACCTATTGAGAGATATGTGTTGTCTGAAAATTTTTCTGCTTTTAACATTTCCTTAATATTACTTATAGCATAAACAGCTCTTGCTTTTTCATTTATTTTTTCACCATGAAGATATTCTATTTTTGCATCAGCAAAGTCTCCAACAGCCTCTAGAGTTAATTTATCTTCATCTACTTCAAATGATACTCTATCAGATACTATTTCAATATCTTGTATTGCTTCTTTAAGTATTGAAACTGGAATAGGTATTTTTATGTCATATGGAATATCTGGTTGGGAGGGAGTATCATATTCTAAATCTATAAGTTTTACTTTGAATGTCTTTTTAACTGCTCCTTCAAATGTTAAAATAAGATTACCAACATCTACTGTTAATTCCATTACATCATCATTTTTTGATCTTTTAAGTACTTTCATTAATTCTTCAGTATCTAAATTTAATTTAATTGGTTTATCACATTCATAAATATCAAATAAACTTTCCTTTAATTCCAGGTGTACATATGTAATATGGCTTCTGTCAATTGCATTTAATCTAAGTCCATCAGAATCAACTTCTATTTGTACTTCATCAACTATTGATGAAATTGCATCAAAACTTGTTTTAAAAATACTTGGATCACTTAATACTAGTTTAAACACTATAAAATACTCTCCTTTATAAATTCAATTTTTTTATATTATATATAAGATTTGAATTTAGATAATAATAAATTTATCATTTAATAATGAATTATTATAAAAATAGTACTGCAATACTTAAAAATAGAATGAATCATATAAACAACTACTTTAATTAAAAAAAGATTTTTCATGAATCGATACCTAACTTATTTTTCCTTTTTTTCATGTTTTGGTTTAGGCATTTCATCATTTGAATCAAAATTAGCAATTTCATTAAGTCCAAGGAATGATATTATTTTATTGTAGAATGCTAATACCATAATAAGTATTCCAAGTAATATAAGTCCCATTGCAAAGGATTCATGTTCTCCATTTATTACATGATCTGATACTGTAATAACTTCAGTAAATGATTGTATTACTCCTATCAAAAATATAATTACACCCAATACACATATTGCAGTTTGAAGTAGTGAATTTTTGTTAAATTTAAAATTACCAGATACTGATACTTTTTTCTTAATTCTATCTGTGTTAAATTGATTTAATAATGGAACTCCATTTTCATCAACTTTAACATCATCAATTATTTTAGTAGATTTATTTTTAGATAAAGATTTATTTGAATCGAATTTTTCATCTTCATTTTTATCTTTAACTTCAGATTTAACTTCTTTTACATCTTCAGATTTAGTATTATCTTTAACTTTAGGTTCTACTATTTCTGTACTTTCTTCATTATCATTATTAATATCAACTTTATCAATGACTTCCATTAGTTTAGATGCTTTATATGATGAATTTTCTTTAACAATAGCCCCTGATTTACTATCATATTCTGGAATAAATTCAGCACCTTGTTGATCTATTACATCTAAAGGATCTTTTTCTGTTTCAATAGTAGGTTCATCAATTTTATTTAATTCATCCAAGGGATCAATTTCAGTATGATTATCCTCATTTGAGTTTTTATCTTTATTTGACACTGTCATCACAAATTAAATAATTAGGATATATTTCCTTATTTTATTAAAAGTTAATAATATAATTCCCAGTTCATGTAACAAAAACAATATAACAACATGAACATATGTTTTAATTCTTAATTATTAATTTAAATCTTAATATAATAAATAACTTACTATTAAGTAAAATAATACAAAAATAAAATATAGTAATATTTTTCTTTAAAAAAAGATAATATTAAAGATTATACTTAATCATATTCTCTCCAAGTATAATCACATTCAGTACATCTGAAAAATCTTGTTTCTGATTCATCAGCACTTCTTGTTTGTTGTAACCACCAAAATGCTAATTTATTACCACATTTTGGACAAATAACCTTTATTGTAGGTAATGTTTTTACATTTCCATCTGTAACAATCACTGTATCTTCTTTATCAACCTTTTCAGCAACTTCGTATTGTTTTTTTGATTCTTCAGTTACTCCTTTTTCATATCCACATGCATCACATGTAAATTTACCATCTTTTGGAAATAATACTTTTCCACATTCAGGACAAAATTCCATTTGTAATCTAAATCTCCTTATTTTTTTATGATTTATTAAGTTATATTTTATCTATTACAATTAATATTAAATTATGTATAATTACTTTTATTTATAAACTAGCATCATTAATTATAATTTCATGATCAAATGCTAAATCTACATCTTTTAAATCATCAATTTCAATAAATATTGCATCTTTTGCATCAGAATCAGAATGAAGTTTTCCTCCAATTATATGTGCAATATATGCTACTGTAACAGTATGTCCTCTCGGGTCACGATTTGGATCTGAATAGACCCCTACTAGTTTATCTAATGCTATATCCAATCCAGTTTCTTCTTTTGCTTCTCTCACTGCAGCATCTTCAACCTTCTCCCCATATTCCACAAATCCTCCAGGTAGAGCCCAGTGATTTTTAAATGGATTGTTTAATCTTTTTATGAGAACAATTTTATTATTATCTATAATTAAAGTATCTACTGTTAATGCAGGATTTCTATATTTTGACATGAAAAAATATATATTTAAAATAATTAATGTAGATTTCGAATATTAAATTTCATAAAAAAAAGAAGAACGTTATTAATTTATAAAATATCATTAATAATATTAAAGATATGATGATAACATCAATTAAAATATTCACAAAATCAATTATTTGATAATTAAAAATTTAATAGAAAATAAGTTAAAAATTTCAAAAATCCAAATAAAAAAAATAAAAAAGAATTAATTATTCTTCAAATCCCTTAATTAATGCATCTTTAAATGATAAAGCTTCTTCTTTAACTTCTTTTGCAGCGTTAGTCATTGATTTTCTTGGATTTGAACTACGAATTTCAAATTCTGGTTGTCCAATAAGAGGATGTGTAATATCATATGCAGCAGCATCAACCTCATCATAATCCATGAGTCTTTTTCTTAAAATATTACATATTGTATGACTTTCTCCAGTAATTTCCAATACTAATTTTTCAGGTTGTTCTTCAATAACTTTCATCTATATATTCTCCATATTTACTTGATAATTTACGTGAATCAATAGTTCCACATTCACATTCTAACACATGTTTTTTATTTAACTTCATGTATTTACGGCAATTAACACACATTGCCTTTATAACACCTAGATTATCCTGTAAAGTTGATAATTCAATATACTCTGGACCTAAAATAGAGTTTACCTCTGCTTCAACAATATCCCCTATCTTAAATAAATCATATACTGTTGAATTATACTCATCAGATACCTTTGATATATGAATATAACCCTTATAAGCTGCAACCAATTCACGATTAGAACCCACAATCTTCTTAATTGTAATTAGTACTTTATGTGCTTTAACATCAGTCACATACCCAATAACAGTATCTCCTACTTTTATCTGCTTTGGAGCATTTCTAGAAATTACAGATATTGTTTTTTCAACATCATCAACAGATACTCTACCATAAATACTTGATTTAACATATCCCTCATCAACATATGTCCAATCAGAGGGAGTATATTCCTCATAAGTACATAGAATTTCTCCAGGTAATACTATTTCATTTTCTTCATGATTCATTTAAATTACTACCTATAATAACATGAACTAATGTTTTATCAATAGAATTCAATAAATTTATATTATATTAATATCTTTTTTTAATTAATAATAAAATTAGCCATAACCCACGTTTGTTCATCATGGATTATAATCTCATCCATTTGATAATCATCCCAATCCCTAATACCTAACACAATTTCCAATTCACCTGGTGTTAAAACAGGCTTCTTATACATTGCACTATCATCAATAGCAATTCTTGGACATGCAGTCATTACAAATGCATCCAAATCAAATGGTAATAACCTATCTGGAGAAATATAATCCATATTTAGTAATTTAACCTTAAATCCATGCTTTTTAATTAAATTTTGTAATGATATGGCTAAATCAAAACGTAATTGACCTTTTTTTGAAGAAATTATAATTCCATATGATTTTGCCTCTTTAGCTTTAGTTATTCTTGCAAATCTTACACGAAGAATCTTATCATAAAATGCTTCAATATCCCTTGACTTACCAGTAAATGGATCAGCCAATAGAACAGGTTTTTTTGTAAATAATTTAACTCCAAGAGCATGAAAATCTCCACTTCCCACATAGATTATAACATCAACATCTAAATTCTTTATAGACGTAAAATTACAACCTAACACCTGTGCTTGAGAGGTTCCCATACCATTATCAAGTTTTACAATATAACCTTCATCTTCTATCAATGAAATCATTTCATCTAATTTATGAATATGTTGTGTTGTTGTTACAAGACCAATTGTTTTAACATCATCATCTAAACTAGATAATGCATCTTTAATTGGAACTTCAACATCAGCACTAGAATGTGCTTCTATAAACAAAGTAGGACATTCTGTTTTAATAGGCAATGGAGTATGTGCAAAATGCACAACTAAATCAATATGATGATTTACTTTATTATCTGCTAAATCACATGCCCCAAAACATGGATCTGCATCTATTATAATGTTAACATCATCTACAACTTCACTAATTCTATCTGCAACATCCATTGCATCAACTTTAAGTCCTTCTGGAAATTGTAAAATAACATTAGAAGCACCTATTTCTTCGATTTTATCTCGAATAACATCTATTTTATAGTCATAATCTATTGTTGCCATTATCATACACCAAATTAATCTTCAACAATTGTAACTTTTCCATCAACCATTTTAATTCTAACTAGTGTATCTATAGTATATCCTGTTTCTTTTTCTACAATTTCCCTACCTTGATCTTTTTCTATTGGTAAAATAATATTAACCAGATTTGCTCCAATTCTATCAAATGCTTTTATTACACTAAGAAGAGTTCCACCAGTACTTACAACATCATCTATAAGTAATATATTATCATTTTCATAAATTCCATTGATATATAATTCATTTTCACTGTAACCTGTTTGTTGATGTACTTGACATTCACCTTCAAGACCATATGATCTTTTACGTACAACAACAAAAGGTATACCTGTTTTAATAGATAAAGCTGTAGCCAATGGAATTCCCATTGATTCTATACCTACAATTTTATCAATTAATTCAAGATTATAATTATCAATAATATAGTCAATAATATCATTTAATAAATCTGGTTCTACAAGAGGTACACCATCACTTATAGGATGTACAAAGTAGTAATAATCACCTTTTTTAACAACAGGACATTCTAATAACGATTTTTTTAACTCATCTAACATGCAAAAACCCCATATCAATTAATAAAAAGTATAATTCCCATTAAGTATTCAATGTTTATAATGAATCCAAT
>OBAX01000120.1_pt1 | contig 12314 bp, 18 predicted proteins | sample 1480351 | NCBI WGS metagenome assembly OBAX01 (sample SAMN01915212, study PRJEB22387) | human gut metagenome | isolation source: stool | host: Homo sapiens | place: USA
TTTCTTAAAAGAATAAAACTCTTTTATTCTTTTTTGATTTTCTTTATGACTTCTGGACTTGCACCTATAATCATAATAAACACCTCCATAAAATAAAAAAGATAGTATAAAGATTATACTATTATTTTAAGTAAATCCTAGTAGTAATCCTCCTTGATATACAATAAATGCCATTATATATGCTATAACACAACATGTTACTACACAGACACCCATCCACTTCCAAGAGTTAGATTCTTCTTTTATTGCACCAAGACATGCAAAACATGGAACATATAATAATGTAAATACCATGAATGATAATGATGATAATGGTGTGAATAATGATGGTAAAACTGTACTTATTCCATCTTCACCTACACCAAATAGTGTACCGAAGGTAGATACTACAATTTCTTTTGCCATTATACCAAATACTAAAGCTACTGCTGCTTGCCAGAAACCAAATCCTAGTGGAGCAAATATTGGAGCTATAATATTTCCAAACATACCAATTATACTTTGAACAGATCCTTCTTCTACACCTGGTGGTAAATTACCAAGTAACCATACAATAATGGATGTTCCTAGAATAATTGTACCTGCTTTTTTAATGAAAAGAGAACCTCTTTCCCACATGTGTAATCCTGCACTTTTAAGTGTAGGTAATCTATAAGGTGGTAATTCCATAATAAATGGTGCAGATTCTTCTGAAAATGCTGTTCTTTTAAGTAATCTTGCAACTATAATTGCTACTATCATACCAAGTATATATAAACCAAAAGTTATTTCTGCTTGGTTTGATACAAAGAATACTGCTGTAAATAATGCATATATAGGTATTCTTGCACTACATGATATAAATGGTAATGCTAACATTGTAGATATTCTATCACTTTCATTTGCTAATGTTCTTGTTGCCATTATTCCTGTTACATCACAACCAAAACCTAGAATCATTGGTATAAATGCTTTACCTGATAATCCCATTATTTTATACATTGCTCTATCAATAACAAATGCTGCTCTTGCTAAGTAACCAACATCTTCTATTAAACTTAGTAAGAAAAACAATATGAATATAATAGGTATAAATGTAAGTATGGAACCTACTCCACCAATTACACCATTTAATACAAATGATGATGCTAATCCATCACCTAGTATTGGAGTAATGCTATCTATAAGCATTGTAAATGCTTCATCTATTAAATCTTGGAATGGTCCTCCTATTGTATATGTAAGTTGGAAAACTCCATATATCACTATTAAAAATATTGGTATTCCAAGTATTCTATTGGTTACTATATCATCTATCTTATCTGTGAGTGTTTTTTTACCTGCACCAGGTTTTTTTACACAAATTTTCATAATTGAATCTATTTCAGCATATCTTGCATTGATAAATGCATCATCTACATTATCATTTAATATACCTTCAAGATGTCGTCTTATGTTATTTACTTTCTGTAGATTTTGTTTATCAGATGATTTTTCAGCAATGTCTATTACTTCATCATCACCTTCTAAAAGTTTTATAGCTGTCCATGAGTCTGGTGCTGAACCTATCTTTAAATTAGGAAATAGTCCTTTAACTTCATTTACATGATCATCTAATTCAAATCCATATGTTAATCTAGATGAACAATCTTTTGGATGGTTAGCTGCTTTGATTGTTGCACGTACTAATTCATTTAATCCTGTTCCTTCTCTTGCATCCACGACAACTATTGGAATTCCTAATGTTTCCTCTAATTTTTTTAGATTTATTTTGAAACCTGCATCTTCAGCATAATTTAACAAATTCACTGCTAGTATTGTATTAGCACCTGTTTCCATGATTTGTAATGTTAAATATAAGTTTCTTTGAATATTTTCTGCATCAATAACATTTATTACTGCATCATTTTCTTCATGAATAATTGCATCTCTTGAAACTTGTTCTTCTACTGAATATGGGGTTAGACTATAATTTCCTGGAAGATCTATAATTTCTATATCATAATTATCAAATTCAAAACTTCCAGATTTTTGTTCTACTGTTTTACCAGGCCAGTTACCAACGTGTTGTTTCATACCTGTAAGATGGTTGAAAATTGTACTCTTACCCACGTTTGGATTACCTGCTAATAAGAATTTTAGTTTCTCCATATCATACCTCTGAATAATAATATAAGTAGTAATTTAGGTAAACCTAAATTATGTTGGAATAATTTTTAAATAAAAAACAATGTTTAAATAAAAATAATCATGAACTTTTAATATTAATAAAATAACAATTGAATTAAAAAAAAGAGTTATTCTAACTCAATTGATTCCGCTTCTTCTTTTCTTAAAGCTAAAGAAAAACCTTGAATTCTAATTTCTACAGGATAACCTAATGGTGCCACTCTTTCAAGTTTTATAGGAGTACCATTAACAAGACCCATTTCTCTAAGATGTTTTCCAAGAGATCCTTTTACTTTATGTCTTTTAACAATTCCTGTTTCTCCAGGTTTTAAATCATTAACTGTTGTCATTTTTTTCCCTCCGAGAATAATATTTTATTTCTATATGATATTTTATTAAATCAAACATCATTACCCAATAAAAAATTAGGTTTTAATTATTAAAATATTAACACATAATTAGTTACACCTAATTAGGTATACCTAAGTTTTTTATAGTATATAAATGTTGTGTTAATTAATTCCATTTAAAAATAAACAAAATACCACAAAATAAATAGAAATAATAAAAAATATACTAAAAAAATAACAAATAATATAAACAAAATTTAAGTTTAATATAACCTAAATTTATTTTTTTTTTATTCAAAAAAAAGTAGAAATAAATTATTATCAAAAAAATCTAAAAAAAATAAAAAAGTAAAAAGTAAAATTAATTACTTTCTATAGCTTTTCTTTCTTCATCTAATTTATGTTTAGCCATTTGATACATTACTAAAAAGTCATCATCATCATTAACTGGAATTACTTCCAATCCTAATGCTTCATGTTCTTCAATCCATTCATCATTAAGAACAGGAACTTCTAGTTTAATTGGTTCATCTTCATGATTAACTACAATTAAATTTCTGAAAGATGTTCTTACTTCTACAATATAACCTGCTAAACCTATTATATGATGTGGTCTTAATACTATTTTCATTTAATCACCTTTTAAATCATTATAATACAGCAATTAAAACTGCTACTACAGCAACAGCACTTGTTGCTATAACTGTAGGGAAAAACTCACGGTTAGTGAATAATGGTGAGAATGCACTTACTACAGCTGCAGCTATTGTTATTATTATAGAACATATTATTGGTACAATTATTGAGATACCAAATACTGGTGGCATACCTAAGAATAATGTTGAATATACACAAGCTCCAACAAATATTAAGAATGCATGTGCCATTACATATACTGCTCTGTATTTTGACATGTATTCAAGTAAAGGACCTTGAATTACATCTGAATGACCTTCCATGAATGCAAATGGATTAGAGTTAAGTACAATTAAGAATCCTACAAAGAACACAATTGTTCCTATGATACCTGGAAGTGTGAATAATATTGGACCTGTAATTAATTGATATCTTACAATGTCTATTAAATTCAAACTTTTAGCCATTATTGCAGGAATAAATAAAGCTATATAAAATGGTAAACTACCATAAGATATGAGTTTTAATGATCTTTTTGCACTTAATTGTTCTATAAATGATTGTTTTGCACCAATATGTTTTCCACCTTTTGCTTGATCAGGGAAAGGCATGGTTTTTGATAAAAGTGATTGTGAGAATGAACTCATAAATAAGTATAACACTTCTTCCACTTTTAATAAACCAACTAATGCTACTAAACTAGCAAAAGATCCCCAAGCTACCATTACTTGTGGTATGAGTATGAGGAATATTGCTGCTACTATAATCAAAGTTATTAAAGGTAATATATTATATACTCTAGGCAATATTGCAGATGGTTCTAATACTTGTTTAAAGAAGAATTTTAATGTTGCATAGAAACCAGGACTTGAAAGTTGAGGACCAAGTCTTTGTTGTACTCTTGCCTCTGCTTTCTTTTCAATACCTGGTAACCATAAACATACAATACTTGCAATTATAAAAGCACCTATAACATAGCCTATTGATGTTACTATATCCATTGTCTGATCTCCTATAATTTAATTATTTGTATAGCTCTATCAGTACAAGTGAAACATGGATCACATGATACAATAGCAAGTTGTGCATCCTGAATTGGGTGTCCAATACAAGATTCTTGCATTGCACCAATGTTAGACATTGATGGAGTTCTTATAATACTATGTCTTACTTTTCCATCCTCTAAACCATATGAATGATAACATACTCCACGAGGTACTTCTATATAACTTTTATAAACTGGTGAGTCTACTAAATCCCAATCTCTTGTTACAATAGGACCTTTAGGTAAGTTTTTAATAACTTGTCTAATGATCTTTGTTGATTCAAAGATTTCAGTTGCTCTCATAAGAATATTAGCCCTTACATCTCCACCATCTTGAGTGATAATATCAAATTCAAAAGGTTCATATTCAAACATTTCAGTTCTAAAATCATATTCATATCCTGTTGCTCTTAAAGATGGGCCAGTTACATGTAAATCAAGTGCTTGTTTCTGTGATAATTCACCAGTACCAGTAATACGGTGCATTACCATTGGATCAGCTATGAATCTTTCAGCAAAATCTGCTACTTTTTCATCGATATAATCCATTGTGTCAAGTACTCTTTGTTGTTCTTTAAGATTTAAGTCAGCTCTAGGTCTTACTCCACCAAGAACTGATATTCCATATTGAACTCTGTTTCCACCCATCATATATAAAAGATCCATTACAGATTCTCTTATATAAAATATTCTCATAGCAAAGGTTTCATGACATAATACCTCAGATCCATGACCTAAGTATAACATATGACTATGTAATCTTTCTAATTCTTCTGCAAGAACACGTAAATATACTGCTCTTTCTGGAATTTCTATACCTAAAGCTCCTTCTCCTACACGACAGGAATTGTATATATGTCCGTTAGAACAAATACCACATACTTTTTCTGTTAAAGCATTTGCTTTTTCTACAGGTAGTCCTTCCATAATTCTTTCAATTCCTCTATGGTTTAAACCTACAGTAATTTCAGCATCTTTTACTATTTCATCTTCTACAAATAGTCTAACTCTGTAAGGTTCTAAAGCTGCCGGATGTACTGTACCCATATTGATTTCTGTTTCAAAAACTTGTCTTTCTGTTTTGTCACAAGTTGTTGCTCCATCTATTTTTGTAACCATATAAATACCTCTTCAAATTATTTATCTTCTTTTCCAAGTAGTATTGGTATTACTGATACTACTCCAGCTACAACATCTTCTGGCCTTACTGCACATCCAGGTATTTTAGCATCTACTGGTATAACATTATCTACAGGTCCTTCAATTTCTTCAGAAGGAATTTCTCCATGAATATTTTTGTATACTCCACCAGTTAAAGCACATGCTCCTACTGCAACAACTAATTTAGGTTTAGGTATTGCTTCGTAAATTTTAAGAAGTGGCTCTTTAGTCCAGTAAGTTACAGGACCAGATACTACTAAAACATCAGCTTCCCTTGGATTCCATGTTAAATACACATTGTATTGTTCTATATCGAATTTAGGAGACAATACTGTGTTAACTATTTCTATATCGCAACCGTTACATCCACCAGTATAAACTAACATAAGGTGTATTGCCTTTTTACGGGCTTGTGATTTTAATCCCATGCTTATCCTCCTAATTCTCATTTCCAGCTGCTTCTTGAGCTGCTGCTTTTTCTTTTAATTCTCTATTTTTCTGAATAATTGAATCATCAGTTAAATATTGAGCTATGTATTGGATTTTCTTCTCAGATACTTCACTTGGATCTAATAACATACTGTTTACATCCTTATCACATTTGTTTCCAATGTCATTAGGATGAATTGTTGCTGCTACTCCAAATAATGCATATACTGGACAGAAATCGTGACATTGATAACAATGTACACAGTTAATTTCATCAATCTCAGGAATTGCTGTTTTAACTATGCCATCAGCTATTTCTACAGGTTCTACTGGAACCATAATAATAGCTTTTGTAGGACATACATTAGAACATCCTCCACAACCAATACATTCTACTTCTGCAACTTTAGGTGATGGTTTCACATTACCATTTAATACATCTTCACGTAATTGTAAATCTGTTCTACATTCACTACCAAAAATTATTCTTTTAAGGTTGTTGTAGATTCCGTTGATAAAAACTTTTCCTAAACTCATATTGTAGCCCCAAAGTCTCTTTGTATTTTTATTGCTCTAGCAGGACATGCTGTCTTACAAGCTCCACAATAAATACATCTGTTGTTATCAATTTTTAAGTTACCTTCTTCATCAGGAGCAATTGCTTTGAAAACACATGCATCTATACATACTCCACAACCTACACATAAGTTATTGTTGATCATGGAATATCCACTTTGTATTTTCATTTTAAGTGGTGATGTTTTAGGTATAGCATTTACTGGACAGTAAATTCCACATTTTTCACAAAGAACACATTTATCAAAGTTAAGTTTTACTTCTTTATCTTCAATAGTTAATGCATCTTTTGGACAAACTTCTACACAAATACCACATTTAATACATTGTGCCCCAATTTCTCCATTCCATGAAGTATTTCCAAATTTACGTGCACCATATTTACATTCAGGAATACATCCTCCACAACCTACACATATACCTTCAAGTGTAATTTTTGAATCTGGAACAAATTCTAATACACCTTGTGGACAAGCTGTTACACATGGAGCATGTTCATAGTCTGCTGCACAATGTTCTTCATTATTAACATTATTACATAATGAACATAAATCTGCACTGAATCTAACTTTTTTATTGATAATTTGTAAACCATTTGTTGGACATGCATCTGCACATACTTTACAATCAATACATCCAATCATTTTTGTATCGTTTTCAACATCATATTCTGGTTGTTGAATTTCAAGTTCAAAGTCTTTTTCAATGATTGCATCGTTTGGACATTCAATTAAACATTTGTAACATAATGCACATTTTTTCATGTCAACTTGATATGCTCCACCTTCTTCAATAGGTCCAATTGCATTTCTTGGACAAACATCAATACAAGTATCACATTTTGTACAAACTCCTGGTTCTATGTATGAGAACTTAATTGAGTTTGTTGGACAGAAATATGCACATCTTCCACATTCAATACAATCATCATGATTTGTTCCTACATTGATTCTGTTGACCATTTCTTTTTCCATTTGAACTGGTCTTTTTGGTGGTGCCATTCTAGCATTATTTGGACATGCAGGTACACATACACCACAATTAGAACATAATCCCATGATTTTTCCATCTTTAACTGTGATAACACTTACAGGACATACATTCATACACATTCCACATAAGTTACATTTTGTTCTGTCTACTACATATCCACCAAATTTGTTTTTAAAGATAGCTTTGTTTGGACAGACTTTTTCACACTTACCACAGGTTATACAACTAACTGCTTTCCCATTAACTACTTTAATAGCATCAGTAGGGCAAGCATCTACACAATTTCCTGAGCCATTACAATTACCTGTTGTCATAAACATTTCATATTACCCCACTTAAGCCTCACTTTTAGTTCCTAATAATCCTCTTCCGACTATTGCACCAATAATAGCAACTACAAATCCTGGTCCTAATGGTAAACTTTCATAATATGGGAAAGTTCCAAACCAGTATGCTATGATGATTCCTGCAATTATTATAGCAATCCATGAGGAAGTATTGAGTTTTATACCTTTTGTTGGTGTTTTATGCATAATAACTCCTGCTAGGAAACCTATAATAAAACCAACTATTGTTGGTCCAGTATATAAGACTCCAAAAAGGTTAGGAGCCATTGATTGTAAAAACGGTACTGTACTTTCTATAACCATATTTACTCCCCCTATTCTATTTCCTCATCATCAACGTAGTCTTCTTTGTATTTAGTTACACTATAGAAAAGAACTACTAATGTTGTTAATCCTATAAATACTTTTAATCCTACCACTATGTTTAAATATGGAATTATTCCAGCATGTAATGCATCTGGGAAGTTAAATATAGCTTCTACACCAGATGGTACTAATCCATATATGTTTGTTCCTAAGTTATAAAGGAATGAACCACCTGTAAATAATCCACATAAACCAAGGAATACATAACCTAAAGCTCCAAAGCTTTCTATTATGGACATTCTTTCGTGTGAAAAATTAAATGGATTTTCTTTTAAACCATATGCAAGAATACAGAGAATAGCTCCTGAAGCCATAATAGCTCCTCCCTGGAAACCTCCTCCAGGTGTAATGTGTCCACCAAGAATAGTCATAGCACCATAACCTATTAATATAAAGGATAATGGGTATGATATTAATTTAAGAAGATCACTCATCGTCGTCGCCTCCAAGGTTTACTTTTCCTCTACCAAATACGAGCATAGTTGTTACTACAGCACTAACTAAGATTAATGCTTCACCTAAAGTATCGAATCCTCTGAAATCAAATACTATGTTTGTTACCAAGTTAGGTGCTACAGATACTCCTAATCCTTGATAGATATAGTTGATACCAGGGAATATTAAGGAACTGAAGTTATACATTGAACTTAAAAATACTGCTGAGAATGCTAGAAAAGATACAGCCAATGCTATTTTTCTAATAGAAGATTTCATCTATATTCCCCCCCAGTAGAATACTATTGATATTATTGCTAATGTTAAAACAGCATAAAACATCATATTATTTATATCATCGTTGTGTTCTTTGTACAATTTAGGCATGATTGGTGTTGCATACATAAAGATTATGATTAAGGCAACTTCTACAATTACCATCAATGCAGGACTTACTAATCTAATAGTCAAAGCAGCCACTAATAAAGATGCTATTAAGACTAATTCAGCAGACATGACTGATGATGTTACAGATCCATTAACTAATGTTTTCTTAGGATCATCCCCAAATGTACTTTTTAAAGTTTCGACAAGTTTATCGTACATATTCATTTTATCACCTTATTACATTATTAAAGCGGAAAAAGCCATGACTCCAAGTCTATTTACTACTAAATCAGGACATAAACCTATAATTAAACAAATAATTAAGAAGAATACCATTATTGCCATAGTTGTTTTAGGAACTTTTGCAGAAGATACTTCTAAATCATCTGGTTTTGGTCTAAGGAACATTGCATATGTGATTTTTAAGAATGCTAAGAAAGTTACAATACTTAATATAATCATAATTATTGCAAGTTCTGGTATTCCTGCACTTAATGCAGCTTGACATAACATGTATTTACTTTGGAATACATTGAATGGAGGTACTCCAGCCATTATAAATCCTGCAAGTACAATTAATAATGCTGCTACAGGCATATGTTCTAATAATCCACCAAGTTTACTGATTTTACTTGTTCTTGTTTTGTATAATACTAAACCAAATCCTACAAACAAGAATGAAGTTACTACTAATTCATTTACTGCTTGGAATAATCCTGCTGTTATACTGTATGGAGTTCCTAATCCTAGTCCTACACCAATATAACCTAATTCACCAACAGCTAAGTATGCGATGATACGTTTGTAATCATCTTGCACCATAGCCATACTTATACCTAAAATCATTGCAAGTACAGATACTGCAAGTATTGCCATTTGTACTGATGGTAAATATCCAAATATTCTAATTAATACTAAACCTATGGATATACAACCTATTACAGAGAATGATTGTAATAATACTGATCCACTAGGTAAACCTTTACTGTAAATTTCTGATTTAATTGCATTGAATGGTGGTAATCCTGTTGCATATAACCAACCATAAATTAACATACCTGCTGCAAATAATAATACTGGGTTTGTTGGATCTACTGCTCCATTGTGTATCATCATTACAATATCAGTTATGTTTACGTTACCTGTTAATCCAAGTAATAAAGCAATACCCAATAACATGAAGGAACCGCCTATTTCTCCAAGTAACATGTATTTTAAACCAGTTTCATAATTTCCTCTTACTCTTGATACGAGTATTAAACCTACTTGAACAAGAGCTGCTATTTCAAAGAATACATATAAGTGGAATATATCATCTGTTAATACAAATGCCATTAATGCTGCTGAGAGCATGAATAATAAATATAAGTATACTCCAGATGTTTTCTTAGTTTCTGCAATGGATATGAATACTGCACACATTGCAACTATACCTAATATAAATGCAACTACTTGTTGTCCAGGTCCAAATGCATATGTAATTGCTGGGTGGAATAATTCTAGAACTGATCCAGAAATTATTGCTTTAGATAATGCAGGTAATTGAACTGCTAATCCGCCAGCTGCTAGAGGTTTATATCCTCCAAAGAAATGGTTTCCATATGTTGCTACTAATGGTACTATTGGTAAACAAATAGCAGTAATAACTGCCAATACTTTTGTTATTTTTTCAGAACCATGTAATAGGTTAACTAATATAGCACAAATTATTGGTATAATAACCATTAATGGTAAAAAGATAGTTCCATCCATTATAAACTACCCCCCATTGCTGTAATTACAGTACTATTCATTATTATCCTCTCCAAATCTTTTATCATTTAAAAGAACGGATGCACTTAAAGTACCATGTCTTTTATATAATACTACTGTCATTGCTAACATTACAGCAAGTGTACTTGCTCCAATTACAATACTAGTAAGTACTAATGCAAATGGTAATGGATATGATGCTTGACCTAAGAAGTTATTTACTTCCATATTTTGTAAAAAGATATATGTAATTCCGTTAACTTTGTAACCTAATGAAATTAATAATAAATTTACACCATCACCTATAAATGCAGCCCCAATAATTTTCTTAACAACATTATCTAGATAAACTAATGCTACTGTACCCATAATCATTAAAAGTGCTGCTGTAATTAAAGCTCCTAATTGTACTGATAACATTAGGAATCACCTTCCTCTTTTGATACAGGTTGTTCTCTTGTTTTAAGAATTGTAAGAGCTACTAATGTTGGTACAATAGCTGCTCCCACTACAGCTTGTGTTAATGCTACATCGGGTGCTAATAAAACTTGATAAATTGCTGCTAAAATAAAACCAGTAATACTAGTTAATACAGCCATTTTAATTAAATCTTTTTGAATTAAACAAACAAATGCACCTAATATTGCAAATAAATATAAAATCCAAGGTACTGCATTTTGTATTATTAAATTTATATCTGCCATTTTATTGCTCCCCCTGTTCTCCACGGAAGTGTCCACTTGCTATTGCATGAGTTGCAAATGGTGCTAATATAAAGTATGTCATTCCTAAAGCTGGTTCTCCAAGAAGTATTAATATTAACACGCCAAGCATATCTACAATACCTAACATTTCTAATCTTCCAAATACGACATATTTAACATCGTCATCGGTATTACATAATAGTCCTTTTGCTGTAATTAAAACGAATATACCGCAGATTATAAATATTAACCCTATAATTAATCCAACAGGATCTACATTTAAAGTAAGTTCTAATGCTGCTTCAGTCATTATAAATCGCCCCCACCTAATACGTAGGATACAGCTATTGTTCCTACAGGACTTAATATAAGTATTGCAAATGCTATGTCTCTACAGAAATCTATTCCAGTAAGTGAAGATACCATTGTTAAAACAATTGCAAGTGCAATTGTGAAACCTGCTACCCCAGCTAAAGCTGAACCAATTGTTCTTCTTGCTGCAATTTTTACATTTGCTAGCATGTAAACAATTAGACATAACATGAGGAACAATTCAGATATTGTTAAAAAATCCATCTCATCACCCTATGTTTATTCTAACATTTTCTTAATATATGGCTCAAGAGGGATAATATCTCCAGTTGAACGAGGTGTTAAAGCTGAAACTGTTAAAACACGTTCTTCTTGATCCATACTAACAGTGATAGTACCAGGTGTTAATGTGATAGTATTTGATAGTATTGCAAGAGATACTGGTCTTTCAAGATCAGGTTTAATCTTTACAACTATAGGATCAACATCGCCCTTGAGACAGCAAATACTTGTGTCAAGTATTGCTTTAATTATTTCGACTACTAATACTACGAAAAATTCTATTCCGTAGATTATTCTAGTTAAAAACATAAATTAAACTCCGTTTTTATTATAAATTTAAATCAATTAGCTATAAAAACTTAATACTTAAAAAAAGAAAAACTTCAAAATT
>OBAX01000126.1_pt1 | contig 12139 bp, 5 predicted proteins | sample 1480351 | NCBI WGS metagenome assembly OBAX01 (sample SAMN01915212, study PRJEB22387) | human gut metagenome | isolation source: stool | host: Homo sapiens | place: USA
ATTATTCATAAAAATTATAATAAATATTATATAATCAGGTATTTTTAATTAAAATTAAATTATTTTGTTTATTTTTAAGTACTCGATTATATTTTAATAAAAAGGAGATTATACAATGTATAATAAAAGAATTTGCATTCTTTTAGTAACTACATTTATCATATTACTTGCAGGATTCACTGCTATTTCTGCAGCAGATGTAAATGATACTTCTGTAGATACTAGCTCCCTATCATCTACTACACAAGTAGACAAAAGCCCTGTTTTAACTACTGTGGCTGATAATGATAATAATATCAAAACAGATAGGGATGATGCAATAAAAACTCAACTAAAAACTACTAAAAAAGTAGATACAGAATCTTATGTTACTACTAAAGACTCTACAAAAACAAAAAATACAAACAAAACTATTAAAACAGAAAACCCAACAATAACAGTAACAGATGGAAATTATGGAAAATACTTTGATGAAGATGGAACACGTAACATCAACCCCAATACCACAGTAATTTTAAATGGTGCATTCTACAATAAAACATTCATAATTGATCAGGAATTTATCACTTTAACAGGAAACAATGCAACATTACACAATGGACATATATATGTTACAGATATGGCAAGTAATTCCACAATTTCTAACCTAGTTATTAATAGTACTGGTATGGAAAATGTTATTAACAACGAAGCATGGGATATTACAATAAAAAACAATAAAATTACACTTACAAATAGTGAAGGTATTACAGAAGGTATTACAAATAATGGAGATAATGTACTTATTGTAAATAACACTGTTGATGTATATGGTCCAGCTAAGGATATAGACTGGACTGGTGGACCCAGAGAAGGATTAGCTCTAACCTTTGCAATATTCAATGATGGTGGAAATAATGTTATAATTGAAAATAACACTGCAAGAAGTGGAAGATCAAAAGATGGTGAAGATAACCCCTTTGGAACCATTGATGGTATTGAATTAAAAAGTGGAAATAATGTAACAGTATCAAACAACTACATAGAAGTAAGTGGAGCAAGATTTGTATATGGACTTAATGCTTTATCTGAAGTTTATAATGTAGTTCTATCAAATAATACTATTAATGTTACAAGTGAAAGATATATTGCTGGTATACAAATAGGTAACTCTGCAAGAAATTGTAGTATTTTAGATAATAAAATCTATGGTGTATGTTACAATACAACAATATTCACACAAGATAATGAAGCACTTGCATTTGGTATTATCACAACAAGTATGGGTGGAAGTGAATCTAGAAATATGACTGTAGCAGGAAATAAAATGAATATAAATGCTACAATTGTATATGGTATGGAAATTTATACAACATATGATACTATCATTGATAAAAACTTAGTTAATGCTATAGGAAATTATAGTATGGGTATGAGTTTAGCTCATTCTCCAAATTCAATAGTAACTAACAATGTATTTAATACTACAGGAAATAGTAATATTCCTATTAATCCTATTGTAGAAGAAATTGCACCTGCAAATACAGGTATCCAAATACAACAAAATTCTACAAATGCATACATAGCAAACAATATTGTTATAACTACAGATGCTGGTAACAATGCCAAAGCAGTGAATATTGAAACTACAAACAATGTAGCAATTATTAATAACACATTATTTGCTAATGGTAAAACTGGTGATGATGCTGTAAATGCATCTAGTAACCTAATAAATATTACAGTAAATGATAATCATGGACCTATTACCAAATATGATGCAATGGTTATATTAAATATTCCAAAAACAATTTCTACAGGAAGTACTTTAAATTTAAATTTCACTGTAAAAGATAAAGAAACTGAAAAATTAATTAATGGTAAAGCTATAGTTAAAATCAATGGTGTAACATTAAAAGATGATGATGGTGAAATAATCAAACTTAATGTTGTAAATGGTATTGCTAATTTATCATATATATTAAAAGGTTATAGTGCTAAAGAAGCAAAAGTAACTATAGTCTTTGCTAACAGCACATATAATAGAGCTGAAAGTACTGGTATGTTAAATATTACTAAAACCAATGTTAAACTCGAAAGCAAAGATATGACAGTTTATACTGGTGAAACAATAACAATTAACCAAACATTATTTGATTCAAATAATAATCCAATTTATGGAAATACAACTGTAGCAGTAAAAATTAATGGTGTAACTGTTAAAAATACTAAAATTGTTAATGGAAATTTATTAGTTAATATTACTGTTCCTTCAATTAAAGCAGGGAAAAATGTTTTAACAATTATTCTTGGAGAAAATAATAGATATAATTCTGTTTCAGTAAATAGTACACTTACTGTTCTCAAACAAGATCCTGTAATTAAAATTGAAAAAGTAACTGCAAAACCTGGAGAATATATAACATTAAAAGCAACAATTGTTTCAAATGTTACTAAAACACCAGTTACTTCTGGTAATTATGTATTTAAAATTAATGGTATGACTGTTAATAATACTGATGAATATACCTTTGAACAAGTAACTGTTCAAAATATTACAAATGGAATTGCAACACTTAGTACATATATGGATATTTCAGCTAATGATGGAGTCTATAATGTAACTGTTGTATATTCAGGTAATAATCATATTAACTCAGGAAGAAGTACTGAAAGTTGTTTAATAATAAAAGCTTAATATACTTTTTTCTTTTTTATTTTTTTTAAAAAAAATAAATAAAACCTTAAACTTATTTTATAATCCTCAAAATACCATAGAACTTTTTTTTAAATTTAAAAAAAACCAAAATTATATAAAGAATATAATACTAATTACTATTAGTGTATTCTTATTCAATATTTTTGAACTAAATTAATGATTTTTTTTAAGAATTGTTGAATACACTAACAAAAAAAAGAGAGTAATATGTGATGAAAATTAAGACCTTTTCATTATGTATGATATTCTTAGTTCTCTTAGTATGTACAACAGTGCCAGCAAGTGAATCTACAGATATACCAGTACATCAGAGTTCAATTTCAACATATGAAATTCATGAATTAACAAGTAACATGTCAACAAGTAACATATCAACAAGTAACATATCCAGTTCATCCAGTATTAAAACAGTAAAAGAGAGTTCACAACAAACAAGTGTAAAGATAACAACAAATAAAAAATCAGATACAAATCAAGTAACTACTAGTAATAATGTGGCAAAAAAAACTACTTCTTCAAAAGCAAGTACTACCCAAAGTAGTACAAAAGCAAGTAGTAAAGCAAAAGCAAGTACTACTAAAAATAATTCAGTACAAGAAGTTAGTTTAAACACTACACAACCATCAATAAAAGAGGCAGAAACAATAAAGCAGTTATCTGCAACAAAAAATATGTCCTCACTAAAACAATTAACATCATTAAAGCAAGCTCAAAACAAGTATAACTTAGAAGGTAAAGTAACTTGTGTTTACAATAAATCTTCTGATAGTTATGTTGGTGATGAAGAGGATGCTTTAGGTGTTGGAGGTGCTGTGATAACAGTAACTAATAAAAGTAAAGTTATTGCAAAGGTTACATCAGACTCTAATGGAAACTATGTTATAAAAAACTTAGCTCCAGGACTTTATACAGTTAAATTTAAGTATGGAACCTATGCAGTAGGTGAAGAGGATATACGTATAATTAACACCACAGAACGGTTTAATTATGTGTTTATACCTGATCTTGCTATTATCACATACTCTGGAAGTACTAATGATGGTCAAAGAAATAAATTTGACGCATTAAGAAAACTTAGTGATAGATTTTATTTCCTAGAAAGCTATAATCTAAATAGTTCATACGATGTATCTCATCAATGGATGTTAGATTATGCAAACTTTATTCTAGTAGATATGTATAGTAAAGGACAGGGATTTGGAGTAGATATAGATGCTATTAAAAATTCACCTGCTTCACAACACAACAGAGTTGCATATACTTTTGGTATATTTGATCAAATGTTATTACAAGAACTAGGTTGGGGATTCCTTGGAGTTAATCCTGTTGAATCCATAGAAAATACCTATGTTGGATCATATTGGCAAGCTGAAGCTATAAAAGATGCTACAGTAGTTAATACCAATATGAAAAACTTGTATCATTATATATTATATTTACTTGGAGAAAGTGACTACAACCCAACTAGAACAGATAGTGGAACACCTGTTTTAGCTGGACCACAATGGGGTGTTTATTACCCAGGATATAAAATGTCTGTTCCTACTCCAAGCAATAAATTGATAAATAAATGGATACAACAAGCACCAGGTTATAACAATGATGGAGCTGGAAGTCTAAATTGGATGACAGAATATTATAATCCATGGATTCTAGAAAATCAGAAACCTGTGAATGTATTCAGAAAATTTGAGAATTGGTACAATAAACATGTAAATATTAAAGGATCATTTGTTGTTATAATAAGTTATTATCAGACAACAACAGAAGTTGAAGCTTTAATTAAAGAATTTGAAAGACAAGGAAGAGCAGCATTTTGTTTATATCAATATGCTACCACACATCCTACTATGACCGAACTATTAGAAACAGCAGTTACTGATAGAAAAGGTTTCTCAAGAGGAATTGTTGCTGGAAGTTCTTTATATTCATGGTCAACTTCATATACTCAAATGGGAACAAATGCAACTATAAATGCATATAAAAACATGAATATTACAATTTTGAATGCTTTAAGTGGAATAAGTGAATACAGTTATCATAGTCAATATGGTCCTCAAAATGAATGGACATATAAGGTAACAATATCCCAATTTGAAGGAATAATAGGTGCCCTACCTATTTCATACATTTCAAATACAACTAAATCAACTGTTATGATTGACAGTGGTGTTAAAAAACACGTTGAATTAGTTAATGGTTGGGCTAAACTTAAAGAAACTCAAAATTCCAAGAAGAAAATAGCTATTGTACTATATGACTATCCACCAGGTAAAGCTAATATTGGTGCATCTTATTTAGATGTATTTACCAGTACACATGATTTACTTGAACAATTAGCCGATGCTGGTTATGATATTGGAATGAAGAAAAGTGAAATTCCTACAACAGAGGAGTTAACTACAATGATTTTCAATATTGGTAACAAAGGTAATTGGGCTTCAGGATATCTTAAATCATATGTAAAAGATAACTATGATGAACTTGTCAAAAATCATCAGCTAATCAGTAAATCTGAATTCCAATTAATGTTCAATCAATTACCTACAAATTTACAACAACAACTTGTAAACTCATGGGGTAAAGGATTAGGTAATGGATCTATGATCTATAATAACAGTTACCTAGTAATTCCTGGATTGTACTTTGGAAATGTGTTTATTACTGTTCAACCTGCAAGAGGTTGGGAATCAGTAACAGACTATCATAGTCCTGATTTAGCACCACCACAACAATATGTGGCATTTTACAAGTATCTTACTAGTTATTATCTGGGAAAAGAAAATAACAGTGTGGATGCAATGATAAGTATGGGAACACACGGAACACTTGAATGGTTACCTGGACGTACTTTAGGACTCCAAGAATCAGATTGGCCATTCCAATTAATCAAAACACCGATTATTTACCCATATATTGTATCTAACCCTGGGGAAGGTATGACTGCTAAAGAAAGAAGTTTTGCACAGGTAATTACACACATGACACCTGTAACTACTGCATCAACACTTTATGGTGAATATTCTAAATTAAGTGAAGCTATATCAGATTACACAGCTAATAAAAAATTAGGTGATGCAAGCAATATGGCTTACTATAAAGAATTAATATTAAACCTTACAAGTGTAAATAGTTCATTTTCAGCACCAACATTTACAAAGATGAGCCAATACATTGATGAATATAACTATGCAGTTTCAGTAAATGATACTGCATTAATAAATGAAAAAAGAGCAGCTATACTTAGCTTATCTTCATCATTAAATAAACCAATGGAAAACTACTTCAATCATACATCTGCAAAAAATATGACTTTTGATGAGTATATAAAAAGAATGTATGAATATGTAAATAGTGATGAAGCTTTCGATGCATGGCTAGAAACTATACATGCTGTTATTGAAGGATTAAGTTCTGATACAATAACATATGGTGTTCATAAAATTGGTTATGTATGGAACAGTACTGAAATGATCGATGGAATAAGTGTTATTGGTGCTTCAAGAACCAATATCATGCAAAACATCATGAATCTTTACTTTAATATCAATGGAAGTTATTATGAAAAAGTACAAGACCGTGACTTCAAACCTTATCAAACAGCAATTGAAGCAACACTTAACAACATTGTAACAAGCTTAGTATTAGATACCACACTTGAAAATGTTGAAAAAATAGCTAAAGAAAAAAATCAAGATAAAAACAGTAGTTTCTATCAAGATCTTTATGATATTATGAATCTTATTAATAGTGTAAGAGACAATCATGAATGGGAAGCTATTATGACAGCTCTTGGTGGCGGATACGTTGCTCCTGGTCTTTCAGGAGAACCTGCAGCAAGTGATGTTCTACCAACAGGACGTTCAATGTATAACAGTGATACAACTAAAATGCCATCTAAAGCTGCATGGTCATCAGCAGTAAACTCTATTAATCAAATATTAGTTAAATATATGAAAGATCTTGGAGAAGATACCTATCCAGAATTAGTTGCAGAAGTTATATGGGGTACAGAAGTACTTCGTACAGAAGGTATAAGTCTTGCACAATACCTATACTTACTTGGAGTAAAACCTACATGGGATAGAACAGGTAAAGTAAATGGTACTGAAGTTATACCTCTTGATGAACTTACAATAACTATTGATGGAACAGTATATCAACGTCCAAGAATAGATGTTTTTGCTACAATTGTATCAAACAACCCATACTGGCTAAGTTTATTAACAAGTGCAGTAGATCAGGTAAATGCTTTAAATGAAAGTTTTGAAGATAACTATGTTAAAAAACATTATGCTAAATTCCCAAGTACATTCAGATTATTTGGACTTAATGGAAACAAATTAGAAGGTACCGGAGTTTCAGATAGAATAAATAACATTGGTAATTTAACCCAGTCATCAAAAAGTGTGCAGGAAGAAATAGCTAGTGTATATGAATCTAGACTTAACAATGCATGGACTGTTGATGCTAATGGTAATATTGTTGTTAAAACAAATCAGACAGAATTATTTGTATGGTTATTATCCAACGTAAATCTAATAATCCAAGATTTAGATAGTACATGGAGATATCTTGATTCAGATGATTATACTGATTGGTTTGGTGGTCTTCTAAATTCAGCAAACATACATGGTGCAACACCAAGTACAATGCTTCTTGATATACGTAACAGAAACAATATAGTTTCAAATACATTATCCCAAGAAGTAAGTAAAGAAATAAGAACTACCTTAATAAATCCAAAATGGTTACAAGGTATGACATCTTCTGTTGGTGGATGGAACCAAATGGCTGCTAACTGGGAAAACCTACATAAAACAATATTCACAACACAAGGTTATCTTGAAGATGAAAATGGTAAAGCTATTTTACAAACTAACAAAGGAAACAACACAGGTGCAGTTAGTAATGAATTATATACTCAAGCAGTGAAAAATCTTGTAACTAGTGAATATTTAGTTGTAGATGCTGATTATAAGTCTTATGCTATGCAATCCATGATTGGTTGGTCCTTAACATTATTAAAAGATGGTTATTGGAAAACAACCGATAAAAAATTAGTATACGATCTTGTAAAAACATATACACGTATTGTAGTAAAATACGGTGTTGCATGTTGTCACCACACATGTGGTAACATAGAATTTAATAAATGGATTATTAAAACTGGAACTGCAATGGGTATTGATATGGCAGGTTATGCTAATGAAATGAATGCTGCAACAGAACAAGGACTTACTACTGGTCAAGGTAGTGGCAGTGGTGATGGAACTGGTTCTGGAAGTAGTGGTGGAACATCTAGTGATGGTGGAGATGGAGGAACTGCAATAGGTTCCGATTCTTTCAAAGATGGAGCAGATACTGGAAGTGTAGGTGGAATTGGATCATACACTGGAACAGGATCTTCTCAGTCAACAACTGGTAATGCTAATGGTGAACTTGCAGGAGTAGCTTCTAACGACAATGGTGCAAATTCTGGTAATGGAACAAACAATAACAACAATGGAAACAACACTGGAAATCAAGACACTAATGGTACAAATACAGGTTCTAATTCCACTTCCAACAATAATGGTAATGCTGATGGTAATTCCAACAGTACTGGAAGCGGTGATAGTACAGGTAATGCAGATTCAGGTAATGCTGATGGTGCATCTACTGGAAATAGTACTCAAAAAAATAGTGGAAGTTCTGATGTTGGTACATCAAGTACTGGTGCATCCTCTGCAGGATCAGCAGCAGCAAGTAGTTCCTCAGCAGCAAGTAGTTCCTCAGCAGCTGTTGCTGCAACTGCAACTGCAACTGCTTACGAAGTAAGTGAGAAAAGTGGAGGAAAAGCTGCTTCAAATAAATCAGCTGTTTCATTCGGTTATCTTGTAGCTATTGTTTTAATAGCACTTCTTTTCTTTGTTGGATTCAAAAGAAAAGATATTCGTGGAGATTAATAAATATCATACATGATACTTTAATAAATAATAAAATAAAAATCCCCCCTTTTTTTCTTTTATTTTTTTTATAAATAATTAGTTCTTTAAAAATAGAATTAAATCTTTTTTTTAAAAAAATTAACTTTTAATTTAAATAAACTTACACATCATGAAAGTAAGTTTTACTAAAAGAATCTATAAAAATAACAAGCATGTCTTTAAAATAATAGACTATGGTGAATATAATAAAAATACACTAACTAACCATCTACATTAACTCTTATTAAAATAATAAAAAAGTAAAAAAAAGAAATAATTAGAATTTATTCTAATTGATATTTTTCTTTGTTACGTTGGAATATTTCTTTAAACCATGTGTATGCAATTACTAATAATATTAATGTACATATCCCACGTGATGCATCATAGAATATACTTGCTGTATATGTACTTATTATAGAAGGTACTGAAATTGGTACAAAATAAAACCATGATATGTTTGTAATCCAACCATATATGAATCCCCATAATAAACCAAAAACTGCTCTAAATGGAAGACTTTCCATTTTATTAGCAAATAAACCAGAAGTATATCCCAGTAGACCAAATCCAATCATTTGATATGGAGTCCATGTTCCAATACCTGCACCAGAAATTAGTCCAAATACTATTATAGATAAGGCCCCTACCAAGAATCCACTTTCTTTTCCAAAGACCACTCCAGCCATTATAACAATAAAGAAAACTAGATCTATATGTAATATTGAACCTATAAAGTTTGCAACTACTGCTATAGCAATTAATACTGCTAACATAACAATATATTCTACAGAAGGTTTTGATTTTTCAAACATTCTGAATATTACACCTATAAATCCAACTGCCACCAATAATGAAATTATTAATGTTAATATATTCATAAGCTCCATTGTTCTTTCACATCCTTAATTGAAATTGCTTTTGGTAAATAGTTTTTAACCATTCTATTTACAAAAGTTGTATAAAAGTTATTACTTGAAAATATTTGTGTCGGTGTTGTATCTAATTGTAACGAACCATCAAAGATCATTACACATCTTTCAACACTGTCTGCTACAAAAGATAAATCATGTGTAGTCATAATTATCGTTGTCCCTTCATTATTAACTTGTTTTAGAAGTTCACCTAATTTATGATTAGATATTGGATCTAAACCTTTAGTAGGTTCATCCAATATTAATATATCAGGATTATCAAGTAATGCTTTAATAAAAGCTATTTTTTGTTGTTCCCCTCCACTACAGTCATAGGGATGGTTATTAAGAATTTTTCTAATATCAAAATAATCAACAAGTTCCATAGCATAATCAGATAATTCAATAGTTTTATTTATTGATTTATCTATTTCATTCTCTTTTTTTGATTTGTTAAATGGATTGAAGTTAAAATCTGTTTCAATTTTTGATTCACGAATATTGGATAATTCTTTTAGCACAGTATCTTCTGTAAATTGAACCATAGGATTTTGATGAACATAACTGATTTTAGTGTTCTTAGCATACTTTATTTTACCTTTCACTGGTTTTATTAGACCTGCAAGAAGTTTTAGAAATGTACTTTTTCCACTTCCATTACCACCAATAATTGTAATATATTCTCCTTTATTAACATTAAATCCAATTCCTTTAAGAATTACATTTTCTTTTTCATATCCAAACCATAAATCCTTTACTAATACTAATTCATCAGTATTTTCTACTTTAGTTCTAGATAATGCTTGAAGAGGAATGTCTTTAATAATATCATCCATATTATTTAGTAATTGAATTCCTTCCCTAACACTAAGTGCAACTTCCACATCTTTAATTGAATCAAATTTGTCCTTAAGAAGTAAATTTACCCTTGTAACCTCTGGCATGTAGTACTTAAATACTTCATCATCTTTAATATCATCACAGATATTTCTTGAATCATTGATGTATTTTAAATTTCCATTCTGTAGATAAATTACTTTATTAGTAAATGGAAAAATATTATCCATTTTATGTTCAGTCACTATAATTGTAATTGAAAATTCTTCATTTAATCTTCTAAGCATTGCTAAAAAATCATATGATGCTATTGGATCTAGTTGACTTGTAGGTTCATCTAGTAGTAGGAGTTTTGGTTTTAAAACCAACAATGAACATAGATTTACTAATTGTTTCTGTCCACCTGATAGATTATTAACATTTTCATGTAATAATTTATCTATTCCAAAGAATGTGGACATTTCTGCAATTCTATTTCTTATTTCATCAGTAGGTAATCCAATATTTTCAAGGGGAAATGCAATTTCCTGAATAACAGTATCTGTTACAATTTGTGCATCTGGATTTTGAAACATGAGACCTATATCACAAGCTGATTTTTCATCATCTAACTCTTCAACTAAAATATCATCAAAGAATATTTGACCATAAGTATCCCCTGCCGGTTTTAATTCTTTTTTAATATTGTTTAACAGAGTTGTTTTTCCAGAACCTGATGGACCACACAGTAATACAAACTCACCCTCATTTATCTTAAAATTAATATCTTTTAAGACCTTTTCTTCATTATATTTGAAACTAAAATCTTTAACCTCTAAGAGTGCCATAGTATTCTCTCCCAAATTTCAATAATTATAAATGGTAATAACAGTACAACATATGCAAAGTAATATATGTTAAATGGTGTTTGACTAAATGTAAATGTGAATTTTGGATAAATCATGATTGATCCAACACCATTATATAATCCATACACAGATATTGTTGCTGTTACTAATATAAGTACTGTAAGAAGTACGTCAATTTTATTAAAGTCATATCTAAGATAACTTGTTCTTTTTGTTATATTATATCCCCTAGATTTCATTGATGATGCAGATTGCATAGCTTCTTCTAATGACCATGAAACTACCAATCCTAAATTTTGAATTAATTCTGATGTTTTTTCTGTAAATTTCAAGTCTTCATTTCTATTTTTTAATTTTGACAGTTCAAGAAGTTCGTTACTTCTTTTTTGTATCAATGGAACAAATCGCAGAGACATTATTATTATCATAGATAAGTTAGGATACTTTTTTGAAAATACATAAAGCATATCCTGATATGATACATAAGTGTTGTATGCTATAAATGTTAATGTAACTAAAAAGAAAGTTACAGCCATAATTACACCATATACTAATGCTTCAAAGGTTACATAATATGATCCAAAGATATAAATATGTGTATCTCCAACATGTGTAAAAATAGTGTTTAATAAGGTAATAAAAAGTATTACTGGTAAAAATACCTTAGTAGTACTTTTAATTTCATTTATTGATCCTTGTAATGCAATTAAAGTTAGTATTAATATCCCATAGGTTATTACATAATATGGATTATTAAATAAAAATGCAAATATTATCAGAATCAGAAAATACACTATAAAAATTGCTGGATGAATTCGTGTAATCTTCATTTTCTTTCTATCCAAAAAATTTTAAATTTAATATTTAAAAGTG
>OBAX01000149.1_pt1 | contig 11315 bp, 14 predicted proteins | sample 1480351 | NCBI WGS metagenome assembly OBAX01 (sample SAMN01915212, study PRJEB22387) | human gut metagenome | isolation source: stool | host: Homo sapiens | place: USA
CGCCGCTGGCAGGGTTATTGTGAATCGATAATACGCGCGTATAAGTTCACATCATCATAGGCATCATTCAGGAACTCAGCCTGTTTCAGGCAACCTTCAAGGATAAAACCATTGCGCAAAGCGACCTGGTTGCTTTGCGGATTGTCCACCCGACATTTGATCACGAAGCGTCTAAGTTCACCAGACTGGGCGTAATGATGAATCAATGCCTGCAGCGCCTGAGAAATGATCCCCTGCCCCTGATGAGATTCGTCCAGCCAGTAGCCTATTTCAGCGGTTTTATTCAGTGGTTCAATACGATTAAACGAGATAACGCCGATAAGTTCATCTTCTTTGAAAATCATGAACATTTTGGCATAGCCGCGTTGATGCAACATCACATTACCCTGCACCGTTTTTCGCGTGTCCTCTTCACTTTGAACAAACTGCGGCCAGTTTAGCGACTGCTGTAACCAGGTTTTATTTTTACAGATTAACTGATAAAGAGGTTTGACGTGATTTTCTGCAACAGCATGTAATTCAAGTGATTCGCTTACTTTTATCGTTTCAGTCATCTTATCTCCAGTCAATCCATGCAGTTGTTAAAAAAGCCGCCTGGCTGGCGGCTTAGGAAAGTTTACACCTCTTTGACGCTCTCCTGCTGCAGGATTTTGAGCATCTCATCTTTTAACTGTAGCTTTTGTTTTTTCATGCGGACCACTTCCGCATTGTACCCTCGACCGTCGGAACCTTCCTTTCTGGCAATTTCATGATCAAGTTTATTGTGTTTATCGAACAAGGACATAAAGCGAGGATTTTCGTTTTTCAGACGGGATATTAAATCTCGGTATTCTGGAAACATACGCACTCCCTGTTAGTGGCTGACAAGGTGTATCTGAAATACACACCATCAGATTACTCATTTAACTTAGGGAAAAATGCGAGCGGGATCGTGTTTAACCAGACGGCACCTCCCGAAGAAGGTGCCGAAGAAAAAACGATTAACTCATCACGCGGTCGTCAACATACTGACGTTTATCCGGCGCTGGCGGGAAATACTGATACAGCCATGTTTCACTGATAGCGTCCCCCTGACAACGTAGATACATCCGCATATCGACCGGATCAGTGGAGTCCGAAGTCGGATACCAGTCAAACTGAATACGATAACCATCGATGGGTTCAATATAGAGAATTTCGATTTGCTTCGCTTCCCCACTGGAAAGCGTAATCACCGGCTCAATGCCTTTTGGCGCGGCAGCTTTCAGATCACCACCAACGAAATCGACGGCAAAACGACGCGCCCATTTTTCGGGATAGTGTTCACCTGGCGCCCAACCTTCCGAGAAACCGCCCATGCCGGTACGCGTCGCCATAACGCGCGCTAATGGGCAATGAACAGGCGGTTGCGCACTCCAGTACAGACGATACTGGAATGCAAACTCATCACCTGCTTTTACAGCTTTTTCTGGCTGCCAGAAGCAGACAATGTTATCCAGCGTTTCGCCCGTTGTTGGGATTTCCATCAGGCCGATGGTGCCCTTACCCCACTTGTTACGCGGTTCCACCCACAGACTTGGGCGTTTGTTATACCAGCCCATAATGTCCTGATAATGGGAGAAGTCACGATCCAGTTGCAATAAACCAAACCCTTTCGGGTTGTTGTCGGTGTAAGCATTGAACTGCAATTTTTGCGGATTATTCAGCGGACGGCAAATCCACTCGCCGTTGCCCCGCCACATGGACAGACGATCAGAGTCATGAATTTGCGGATGAATTGTATCGCACATCCGACGCTCATTAGTACCGCAGCTGAACATACTGGTCATCGGCGCAATGCCCAGCTGTTTAATGTCTTTGCGCGCATACAGGTGATTTTCCACATCCATAATCACCTGACTTTTCTCACAATGGATAGTGAACTTATAGGCACCAGTAATGCTGGCGCTATCGAGCAACGCATAAACGGTAAAGGTAGTTGCCCCCGGTTTTACCGTATCAAACCAGAAGGCGGTAAAGTCGGGGAACTCTTCTTTACTGTCGGTGTAAGTGTCGATCGCCAGGCCGCGGGCCGACAAACCGTATTGATATGTATCATCAACGGCGCGGAAATAACTCGCGCCGTTGATGATACTACATCACGGCGCGCCAGTTCGGGGGCTTTAAACACGCGAAAACCGGCAAAGCCGAGATCGCTTTGCCCTTCTAATTGTTTTGTATCAACACCTGCATCGTTGTATTTGAACAACTCCGGGCGAAAGTGAATTTCACGCGCCAGATGTGTTGCTGGATCTACAGAAAACATACGAACGCGGCGACGGAATCCCATTCCCATATGGAAGAACTGAGCGTCCAGTTGACGGTTCTCAACGTTATGCCAGAGCGATTTTTCGGCGTCGTATTGAATACTGTTATAAGCCTGCGGCGTCATTGTCGCCAGCGTGTCAGGTAACGGACGAGGCGCACCACGCCACGCTGTTTGCGCTAAGTCGTGCGCCATTGACTGTAGAATGGAGAAGTCAAAACGCTGGGTTTGCCCGTCGGCAATATCAGAATCTGCCGCGAATGCCGCCTGAGAAAAAAGAGAAGCAATGCCGCTGGTACCGCACACGGCGGCCATAGCCATTGAACCTTTAATAAATCGTCTACGATCCATACCTGAAAGTGAGTCCTTCTGGTGTTGTGAATGGTCCCGCGCTGGTCGTTTTCAGCGGCAAGAAAGTGCTTATTTATGACCGCTCACTCTAGACAATATTTATTAATAATCCAATTGTTGAACTGAGAGAATATGCATAAATCGGCATTTTTTTTATGTCGATGGGATGAGCCTGATTCGTTTGTAAAATCAGGCAAATTTTTGCAAAGGCGGATGGTCAGATTTTAAAGCAAACCACAGCGACGGTTACTGCGTTCTTCCGCTTCCTGGTAAAGCTGGAACTCATCCAAAACCGGACAACCCAACGCCTGCTCAAATGCTTCGCGACTGGCATTACCGTGACTGCGTGTCTGCGTTTCATTACCCAGATTTGACTGGAAGATCCCCGCCGCGCTAACGGGCAAGAAATCTTCATAGGTGATGGGTTGCGCCACTACCCAACCACGTTCAATTAAGGGCTGTGGATCGTCTCCAGGATGAATCGCCTGACGATGCGCCTCACCCGAAGGCGTCAGACGGTACCGGAACCATGCCAACCCTTGCTGACGCATTAAAAACTCACTGTCAGGAAAAGTGCGGAAGGTTTCCTGTAAATGCATTTGGTGAGTGAGATTATCCTGCCCGGTTCCAGCGTTACGCAGAAGATCATCATACAGTTGTCGCCCTTTCGGCGTTAATGCCACGCCACGCTGCTCAATTTCACCAAAGCGCGCGGTATGCGTGCCCTGTTTCTGCCCCGCAAACAACACCGTCTCTTCCAGTGCTTTAAAGCTGGTCTGGCGTAGTAAAATCGGTACCTCGCGGCGCGGCGGCCCCTCGATGAGAATTTTGGGTTCAATTCCGCATTCAGGCATCATCGACTGCACCCGGTCAATATCCAGCGTACGTGGCGTCAGGTGGTTGATATGGCATCCAGGAAAACAGACCACATCAGCAATCAACCGATGTTCGTTGTGCAATGCGCGATAGGTTTCTTCATCTACCGTTGCTGACTGGTGCCAGCGAAACGTTTCCAGGGCTTCCTGCACAAACTCCTGTGCCTGTGTTTCGTTAAAACCGCCCTGCTGCTCATATTCCTCTAACAGTTGTCGACAACGTGGGGTGAAGATATCGCGCTGACGCAGAATCTCCGCCGCTTTCTGGCGCAAAATTTCGTTCTCGATAAGCTCAAGGCGGAGTAAGGAGGTAAAAACGCGGAAGGGATTACGCGCCAGAGAAGCATCATCAATGGGCCGAAATGCTGTCGAATGTACCGGCACCCCTGCCTGCGAGAGATCGTAATAGCTCACCGGGTACATCCCCATAATGGCAAACATCCGCCGAAGAGTAGCAAGCTCTTGTGCAGTCCCAACGCGAATCGCCCCATGACGTTCAACATTCAGTCGCGCCAGCTCGTCTGCATTTACCATTTTTTCGTGCAGTTGAGGATTGTTTTCCAGCACAGCCAGATTCACATCAGCTACCAGTTCCAGCAGCGTGCCATATTGCGGAACTTCTTGCTGGTACATGGCTGACATTGCCTGCGAAAACTGTTCCCGAATCTCATCCGCCGTGATGCTGTTCGCCATAGTGTCTGCCTCCAGTGGTCAGTAATCTGGAGTGTAGGTAACCGCATTCACTCTTGCGGGAAGAATTTACAAACTGTGATCTCGCCGCGAAAACATCAATATTATCCATTTTGCTGTAACATAATTGCTTTAATTGTTAATAATATTTTGCAATCAAGTTATCATAATCAAACAACTTCACTTGTCAGCGACACCGCTTCGTTTTTAACATCGCTTATGGAAAAAAATAGTCTGTTTAGTCAGCGCATCCGTTTGCGCCACCTTCATACATTCGTAGCTGTCGCACAACAAGGAACTTTGGGGCGCGCGGCTGAAACCCTTAATTTGAGTCAACCTGCGCTCTCTAAGACATTGAATGAACTGGAGCAGCTGACTGGCGCTCGCTTGTTTGAGCGTGGTCGTCAGGGGGCGCAACTTACCTTACCCGGCGAACAATTTTTAACGCATGCAGTCAGAGTTCTTGACGCCATCAACACTGCCGGACGGTCGCTTCATCGTAAAGAAGGTCTTAATAATGATGTCGTCAGGGTTGGTGCACTACCTACTGCGGCACTGGGGATATTACCTTCGGTTATAGGTCAGTTTCATCAGCAACAAAAAGAGACGACCTTGCAAGTTGCGACAATGAGTAACCCTATGATTCTGGCGGGTTTAAAAACCGGGGAAATCGATATCGGCATTGGTCGGATGTCAGATCCTGAACTGATGACCGGGCTTAATTACGAACTGCTGTTTCTTGAATCGTTGAAGCTGGTTGTCCGCCCTAATCACCCGCTACTTCAGGAGAACGTAACGCTAAGCCGGGTGCTGGAATGGCCGGTCGTTGTATCACCAGAAGGCACTGCGCCACGCCAGCATTCAGATGCATTAGTGCAGAGCCAGGGCTGTAAAATTCCTTCGGGTTGTATCGAAACGCTGTCTGCTTCGCTATCTCGTCAACTTACGGTTGAATACGATTACGTGTGGTTTGTCCCTTCTGGCGCTGTAAAAGACGACCTGCGTCATGCCACGCTGGTGGCCCTGCCTGTTCCGGGACATGGTGCAGGCGAACCGATTGGAATACTGACCCGCGTAGATGCGACGTTCTCTTCTGGTTGCCAGTTGATGATTAACGCTATTCGAAAATCAATGCCGTTCTGAAAGGTGAAGGGATCTGTCGATCCCTCCTTGAACATTTTCACACCGTAGCGAAACTAACTGGTTCACCCGCTCCGCGAGGTTCTGCCGACACAGAATGTTTGTGCAGACGGAATACATCCACCGCCTCAGTTAATCGTGCCGCCTGTTCTTCAAGGGACACCGCCGCCGCTGAGGCCTCTTCTACCAGAGAAGCATTCTGTTGCGTCACCTTATCCATTTCAGAAATCGCCTGGCTAACCTGCGTTATGCCTCTACTTTGTTCATCCGAGGCGGCGGCGATTTCCTGCATGATATGTGTGACACTCGCGACGGCATCAACAATAGTGCTCATGGTTTTCCCGGCCGTTGCCACCTCATCCGACCCCAGGTCAATTAACCTGACTGATTCACTGATCAAGCCTTCAATCTCTTTCGCCGCCTGAGCGCTGCGACTTGCGAGTGTCCGTACTTCGCTGGCGACAACGGCAAATCCACGCCCTTGCTCACCCGCTCGCGCGGCTTCAACGGCAGCATTCAGTGCCAGAATATTCGTCTGGAAAGCAATACTGTTGATGACGGCGGTGATCTCAGAAATTTTCTTCGAACTCGTGGAGATAGCGCCCATCGTTTTTACTACACCGGAAACCGTCTGCCCGCCATCGCTGGCTTTAATAGAAGCCTCTTGCGCCAGTTTGCTGGCATGATGCGCGTTATCCGCATTCTGTTTCACCGTCGCAGTGAGTTGCTCCATGCTGGCGGCAGTTTGTTCGATAGCCGCCGCTTGTTCTTCGGTGCGAGATGACAGGTCCGCATTGCCAGCTGAAATTTCGCTGGTGCCACGATAAATCTCTTCCGCGCCCTGTCGAACAGTCCCTACTGTCATCCCCAGTGAATGCTGCATTTGCTGTAAATGACGACTTAAGCGACCGATTTCATTACGACCCGCCGGTTCATCATTCATCGTCAGATCGCCACTGGCGATTTTTTCAATCCGTTGTGCGGCATGTTGCAGTGGACGAATGACGATCCGACGTAGCACCATAAATGTTATCAGCGTCATGACCAGGGCAAGCACAAACGCGCCAATCATGAACATCCCACCCAGGCGGGTGCGCTGATGGGCCAGTTCCGCCAGTTGGTTGGCTCTGGTGCTACGTATCTTAACGGCTTTGTTCAAAATATCGGTATAAGCATTATCCAGCGGTCGGATCTGCTCACTTTCATGATTGATAATCGCTTCAAACATGCCATTTTTGGCATATTTCAACATAGGTTGCATACCCGTGATATAAGCCTGAAAGCGTTGATTTAATTCAGTGTCGAGGGCTTCATCAGCAGGTGTTTTCACCGGTCGATTCTGATAAGCACGATAACCTTGCTGCGACTGTTTAATCTCCGATTCGGCTTGCGCAATATTTCGCTTCATTGCTTCCATTTCCGCAATACGACTCGCAGCCCCGGCCTGAATCATATTGATCCGGGCTGAACGCAAAAAATCTGAACTGTTCGCTAACCCGGTCCGAATCTCAATCTCCGCAGTAACATCACGCTGATCGCGATCGGCCTGCCAGAGGAAATAGCCAGCCAGGGCTGAACTTAATGCGAATAGAACTAAGATACCGCCTAGAATGCAGGCAAATAACGGAACCAACCTGATGTGATGCAAAAAACCTAATCGCTGTGAGGGAGTTGTATTCATTACCGTTGTCTCTCGTCCAGGTTTACTCCTGATAGAAAGTCATCGGCACTTGACGGTAATTACTTATGACCAAAAACCTCTTTGCGTCACATTTTTACAACAATTATTGCATAGAAAATTAATGCTATTGGAATGAAGAGAGTAACGAATGGCTAAACTGGCTAACCCGAATGACGAAAAATTCTGGAAAACAGCACGCAATTTCGTGAAGTGATTATTTTCGTCCCTAAGGAAACCTCATAGGATGCCTGCGGGTGCCTGAGACTTTCTGTTTTCAGGCTAACCGGGAATCAGAAAGACGAAGGCCCCGACCGATATTTCTATCAACCGAGGCCAACGAATGAACCTAGCAATTCAGATCTTAGCCTCTTACCCGCCATCCGGCAAGGAGAAAGGCTATGAAGCACAACCCTCTGGTGGTGTGTCTGCTCATTATCTGCATTACGATTCTGACATTCACACTCCTGACCCGACAAACGCTCTACGAACTGCGGTTCCGGGACGGTGATAAGGAGGTTGCTGCGCTCATGGCCTGCACGTCCAGGTAAGGGCAAGCGCGGGGATTTTCCCCGCGCATTTGACTAGCAGATTCATTTTCTCATGGCACCCCTTTTACACTTCAGTTAGTGCATGTTTTTTTCGATGCACTAATAGAACCATCATTACAGACAAATTTGCCGCCTGCCGTACAGTGTGAGATCCCCCCTTTCGAACCAGAACAGGGTTTGCGCCCGGCATCGGCATAAAAGGAAACAAGCGTTCCCATAAACAAAATAAGTGCCAGTTTTTTCATATAACCTCCATGGTTTATCGAATCTTATGTTCGATTTGAACGTTATACGCTGGTTTATTTTGATACCGTTGATGAGATCAAAGATCGGGTGAATTGATTAAAAATAAGCCAGATGGACGTATGGGCAAGGATTATGGTTTTATTTATCATACAAATAAATATAATAGGCGCTTCCGATGTAGACCCGTATTCTTCGCCTGTACCACGGGTCGGTTTTAGTACAGGCGTTTTCTTTAAATATCCTTCAGGAACGTTTACGCGGCATCATGCGTAGAAGTGTGTTGTCCTTCCAGAAATAGTGGTGTGCCAGTGCAGCCGCAGCGTGCAACCCGATGACAAAATATCCCAGATTCGCCAGCGTTTCATGCCACGACTTTAAGCTATCTACCCGTTCGAAATTGGCCTCTGAAGCGTAAGGCATCGTCAAACCAAACGCAAACCACGGGTTGCCCCGGTTATACATCATCACCAAACCAATCACTGGCAGCGCAATAAACAGGAGATAAATCACCAAATGTCCCAAATGCGCCAGTCCCGTCATCATCGGTTTTGGCTTAGGTATAATCGGCGGGGGTGGGGATTTCAGCCTTAACAAAAGACGAACGACCATCAGCACGAGAATTGAGATGCCACAGGAAACATGAATCATGTTGATGAGTGGCCGATCGCTACGTGGGAAGAAACCACGAAACTCCATTGCGCAATACGCTGCGATAACCAGTAAAAAGACCAGCCAGTGAATGCTGATTTGTAACCTTGAATATTTATTTTCCATAACATTTCCTGCTTTAACATAATTTTCCGTTAACATAACGGGCTTTTCTCAAAATTTCATTAAATATTGTTCACCCGTTTTCAGTACGTTACGTTTCACTGTGAGAATGGAGATTGCCCATCCCGCCATCCTGGTCTAAGCTTGGAAAGGATCAATTTTCATCCGAACGTTCCTGACAGGAGAAAACCATGAGTAAAGTTGGTATTAACGGTTTTGGTCGTATCGGTCGACTGGTGTTGGGTCGATTACTTGAAGTCAAAAGCAACATAGACGTTGTCGCTATTAATGATCTCACTTCCCCATAAATTCTCGCCTACCTGCTGAAACATGATTCAAACTACGGACCATTCCCCTGGAGCGTTGATTTTACGGAAGATTCACTTATCGTTGATGGGAAAAGTATCGCGGTTTACGCCGAAAAAGAGGCTAAAAATATTCCGTGGAAAGCGAAAGGTGCAGAAATCATTGTCGAATGTACTGGCTTTTATACCTCCGCCGAGAAATCGCAGGCGCATCTTGATGCTGGTGCGAAGAAGGTGTTGATTTCCGCCCCTGCCGGTGAAATGAAAACTATCGTTTATAACGTCAATGACGACACTCTGGATGGCAACGACACCATTGTTTCCGTGGCGTCATGCACCACTAACTGTCTTGCGCCGATGGCCAAAGCCTTGCATGACAGTTTCGGGATAGAAGTCGGCACGATGACGACCATTCATGCCTATACTGGCACCCAGTCACTGGTGGATGGCCCGCGTGGTAAAGATTTACGTGCTTCACGCGCAGCGGCAGAAAATATCATTCCCCACACTACGGGGGCGGCAAAAGCCATTGGTCTGGTGATCCCGGAACTGAGCGGCAAACTGAAAGGTCATGCGCAACGCGTGCCGGTGAAAACAGGTTCGGTCACTGAACTGGTATCGATTCTCGGAAAAAAGTGACTGCCGAAGAGGTGAATAACGCACTTAAACAAGCAACCACCAATAACGAGTCATTTGGTTATACCGATGAAGAAATAGTCTCTTCCGATATCATTGGCAGCCATTTCGGTTCGGTGTTTGATGCCACGCAAACGGAAATTACCGCCGTGGGCGATTTACAACTGGTGAAAACGGTCGCCTGGTACGATAACGAATATGGCTTCGTCACACAGCTTATTCGCACCCTCGAAAAATTCGCTAAACTCTGACGCGCACAGGCGGAGGAAAAAACCTCCGCCTCTTTCACTCATTAAGACTGTAAATAAACCACCTGGGTCTGCAGATATTCATGCAAGCCATGTTTACCATCTGCGCCGCCAATACCGGATTTACGCCATCCGGCGTGGAAGCCTTGCATAGCTTCGAAGTTTTCACGGTTGATGTAAGTTTCACCAAACTTCAGCCCTTTAATGGCTTTCATCGCGACGTTCAGATTTTGGGTATAGATTGATGAGGTCAGGCCGTAATCACTGTCATTAGCCATTGAGATAGCATCTTCCAGCGTGTCAAATGCGACAACTGGCAGCACCGGGCCAAAGGTTTCCTCATGCATAATCGACATTTCCTGGCGAACATCCAGCAGCAATGTCGGCGGATAATAATATCCTTTCCCCTCTACCGCTTTGCCACCGAACGCCACTCTCGCCCCTTCTTCTACTGCGCGCGCCACTTTTTGCTCGACCCTTTCCAGCGCCGCGGCGTTAATCAACGGCCCCATCGCAATGTCGTTGCGTTCAGCGGGGTTACCAAATTGAACCGCCTGCATCGCTTCACCCAGCCGATTGACGAACTGATCATAAATGCCTTTCTGTACATAAACACGTTCTGCACAGTTACACACTTGCCCACTATTAATGACGCGTGAATCAACGATGGCTTTGACTGCCAGTTCAAGATCGGCATCGTCCATTACGATAGCTGGTGCTTTACCCCCCAATTCCAGACACACTTTGGTGATGTTTTTCGCCGCAGTCGCCATGATCTTCTCACCTGCAGAGACGCTGCCTGTCATACTGACCATTGCGACCTTTGGGTTACCCGCCAGTTCTTGCCCAACGGTTTCACCACGCCCCAGTACAAGGTTAAACACGCCGCGCGGAAGGCCTATTTCATCGACGATTTTGGCGAATGCAATCGCATTGTTTGGCGTAAATTCACTAGGTTTAATGACGATGGTATTACCGGTCAAAAGAGCGGGAGCCATTTTGCGGGCAATGAGGAAGAACGGGAAGTTCCACGGCAGAATGCCGGTAGTCACACCAAGCGCACGTTTAAACAAAAGAATATTTTCTCCTGGACGATCGCTTTGAATAATCTCGCCCTCGTAACGCCGTGCCCACTCCGCCATGTAATCGATATAGTCGGCAGTAAAAGCCACTTCGACTTCAGCCAGCTGCTGGATCTTGCCCCCTTCTTCAACAATCAGCGCACTGATTTCACTGGCGCGTTCGCGGATCCCGGCGGAGATTTTGCGCAACCAACTGGCGCGTTCAATAGCAGGCAACGCTTCCCATTCTGGTTGTGCACGTTCTGCTGCATCGATTGCCTTACGGGCATCCTCGGCCTGACCATCGGGTATGCGGGAAATGACAGCCTCTGTAGCAGGGTTTACCACATCAATCCATGCGTCTCCACGCCAGGTAACAAACTGTCCATCGATATACATAGGATGTTGAACGGGTACTGACATGGGCGACTCCTGTGATTTATATGTTTGTTTTCGGTGAATACATTGTTAATTAACAT
>OBAX01000174.1_pt1 | contig 10535 bp, 5 predicted proteins | sample 1480351 | NCBI WGS metagenome assembly OBAX01 (sample SAMN01915212, study PRJEB22387) | human gut metagenome | isolation source: stool | host: Homo sapiens | place: USA
AGTATAATTAAGATTAATTTTAAAAGTTATTCTTATATAATTTTCATATTATTAATATAAACGGAGGAAGAATGAATGAAAAATAAGAATATATTACTTTTTTCAGTAACAATGCTTATTTTACTACTTGGAATATCAATGGTATCAGCAGCAGACACAAACAACTCATTACCAACAAGTACACAGATTACTAAAGATACAAGTGCTATTCAAACAACAACCATTCAAAATAAAGTAATTACCAGTGACAATACAAAATATATAGACACTAAAAAAACAAATACTACTAAAACAACAAAAGATACTAATATTCAAAAGTCTAGTAAAACAATAAAAAACACTGAAATTCAAGATATTACTAAAAAAAGTAATGTACAAACAAGTACAAAAACACTAAAAAAAGATACATCTAATGATGTACGTAATGTAACTGATTATAATTCATTAAAACAAACATGGACAGACCTTGATACTAATGGAAATAGTCAGACCAATTACACTATTAATGTTAAAAATGGTGAATATAACTTTGATGAATGTCTCTCTATTCAAAACAAAAATCTTACCTATTTAACAGTAATTGGAGAAAATAAAGAAAAAACAATTTTTAATGGACAGAATAAAACTCAATTATTCTTCTTAAATAATACTAACTTAAATATTACATTTAAAAATATAACATTTAAAAATACTGCATGGATTGGTAAATCTGGTGGTGGAGCTACAATCAATTCTAACAGTATATTGAATATTGAATGTTGTGAATTTAATAATAACCATAACTATAATAGTAGTGGAGGAGTACTTTATGTAATGGGTGCTAAAACCACTATAAAAGACAGTAGTTTTAATAATAACTCTGCTAAAGGTTTTGGTGGCGTAATATATTACTTCTCTAAAGGTCAAGTTGTAGTAGATCATTGTAATTTCACAAGTAATCATGCAAGTAATGGTGGAGTATTTGCAAGGAGTGGATATCCTCCAATGCTCAATGCTTCATACTGTAATTTCATAAATAACAGTGCAAATTCAAACAGTGTATTATATACCTACTGGTTATATAACACAGCACCACACTACATAACAAACTCCTTATTTATAAACAACACAAAACAAACAATAGGTATTTCAGGTAATAGTAATGCTATTATAGTATTAGATAATAATTACTTTAATGGAGAACTAACACCAAGTAATGTTTATAATACAGTATCTTGTTTAACAGTTAATAATAATATTGGAGTAGTTGCAAATCATAAATCCCAAGGCACTGTATTTACACAGGCTGATAAAAAATTAACATTAAATACTATTGCTCTTGGAAAATATAGTGATAATAAAGTAACAAGTATTGGATGTAGTGGATATTCTATTCCAATTACAACTGATGCTTCATACATTAATACCACAGGTATGGTATTAAATAGTAGTAATGATTATACAGCAACAATTGATTTAACTAAATTACCTGAAAACTTTGATGACTTCTCAATCTATGCAGATGGAGTTAAAGTAGCAACAGTCACATATAAAAAGACTGATATTCAATTAAGTCCAATAACTGCAAAAACAGGTAGTACAATAGTAATTAATGCTACATTTACAGAAAATGGTAAACTTCTTGAAAAAGGAAAAGTAGCATTTAAAATCAATGGAAAAACAATAGGATATGATAATGTATCCTTTGGAAAAGCATCCCTTACATATAAACTACCTGACTATGCAGCTAAAAAATACAATATTACAGTAGTTTATGGTGAAAATAATAAATATGTATCAGCAAAACAAAATACAACACTCACATTACAAAAATTAAATACAAAAACAACATTCACAACAAAAACTATTAATGATACATTAAGAATCAATGTAAAAACCATTGATGAACATAATAAAACAGTAAACACTGGTAAAATAGCAGTAAAACTCAATGGAAAAACAATAGGTCTTTATAATAATACTGATAGTGTAGATTATAAAATTCCACAATCATGGACAAATAAAAATGTAACAGTACTTGTAATATATGGTGAAAATTCAGTATATAATACAAGCAGACACCAGGAAAAAATAACAATAAAACAAAACAATCTTAAAAACAAACAAAGCTCAATGAAAAAATATGATATTATAGTTAACTACTATGTATCATCTACAGGCTCTGATAGTAATAATGGAACACAAGAAAGTCCATTTAAAACAATTGCATATGCAATAAGTAAAACAACAAATGATAAAATTTATAACATCTACCTAACTGGTACATTTAAAGGAGTAGGTAATACTAATCTTACAGTACCAGGAGATTATAAAATAAATTTCATTGGACAAAATGCAACAATTGATGGAGAAGCAAACTACACAATAAAAGAAACTCTAGATCCTGGTGAATACTATTGGGGATCAAGTACCATATGGTATCCATACCTTAATGCTAGTGGTAATTGGGCTATGAATATTACAAAAGGAAATGGTCATATAACAATAAGTAATCTTACAATACAAAATTGTTGGAGTGCTGGTGGAAGTGACATATCCTTATATAAAACAGCAACAATTGATAACTATGGAAACTTAGAAGTAGATAATGTAAACTTCATTAAAAACTGTGCCGGAGTAGGAGCAGGAATAAGAAATAATGCTAATGCAACAGTTATAGTAAGAAATTCCATGTTTGATGGAAATAGAAAAGCAAGTAGTACAGGTAACTATGGAGCAGGATTATATAATAATGGTACAGCAACAATAATAAACAGTACCTTCCAAAACAACCTTGCACGTTGGGGAACTGTAACATCAGACAAAAACTTAACAATAATAAACTCTACAATAAGAGATAATATAGGATATGATGGTGGAAGTACATATAAAACAGGAAGTGGAATAACAATAAACACAGGTTCAACAAACTTCTATGCTATAGGTTCTATTGGTGGCATTAGTACAGTTATTGATGGATGTACATTTATTAATAACGATCAATTAGATGTATCTGCTGATATGGGAAATTTAAACCTTACAAACAACCTATTTAATAGAAGTACTGGTGTAGTTGTACCATCTTCAAGTGCTGGAGAAAATCTTAAAGTTAAATATTATATTTCAAACAACACATTCATATCACCAATAGGCTCATCATTATATAACAGTCTATCAAGTACTGATAATGTAACATTAGCACTAAGATTATCAGGTCAATATAACTACACTATTACAAACAACAAAGTTGTAGATCTTAGAGGTACTAATTCTAAAGCAATAGAATTAAGTGCTAATCATGCAGTAATTAAAAACAACACTGTAGATAGAAAAATCTCAATAAATGGTGATTATAACACAATAACTGATAACAATGTAACAAGTACCCTTGATTTATATGCAGTAGATTTAATTGCAGGTTACAGTAGTCTTGGTCATAATACAGTAGTAAACAACTACCTTGTAACAGGTGGATTTAAAGGAAATGCTGCAGTAAATTATACACAGAGAACAAATATTGTGGAAAATAACACACCTGAAACTTTAAGTATAGAAGTAGATGACACAAACTTCAATAACTTCTTTGATAGTGAAGGTAACTTATTACCAAGCTTTAAAAATGTAGAACAAGTACAAATAGTTGGAACATTAACAAATAAAAACATTAAAGTTAACAAGGAAATATCAATTTTCCAAACTAATAAAAAATTAACATCATACAACATAACAATAACAACAACAGAAAATGGTAGAGTTGATGTAAACTCATTAATAATAGTAAATAACAATAAAAAACCAGTGATAATATTAAATTCACTTAATAATAAAATAGAAAAAACAAATCTAAAAACAGATAATACTTACACCATAACAACAACAAAAACAAACAACACAATTATAAACAATGAATTAGTAGCAGATATACTTGTAGGAGATGAAAGTGTAGATGCACCAGCAGATAATACAATAACTGGAAACACTCCAACATACATAAACTACCTATTATCCAATAAAACATATGATAAATACTTTGATGAAAATGGAATAATAAAAAACATATCTACACAAAAAGACATACACTTTGTAGTAGATGGAACAATAGCAAATAAAAATTTCATACTAAACAACAATAGAACAATAACAATAACCAACTACAACAATGCATTACTTATTAATTCAACAATAACAACACTAGGAACAACAAATCTTAACATGTCCAATATTGCAATTATAAACAAAGATAAAGTTGCAATAGAATTAAATACACCCGCAAACACTATAAACTACAACAACATAACAACAAATACCAATGCAGTAAATATAATAAATTCAACAAAACTAGAATTTAACTACAACAACATAGTAGTAAATAGTACAAACAATGTATCAGCAATTACTATTAAAGATTCAAATAGTACTGAAAATAACATAAAATACAATAAAATTGAAACATATGGACCTGCAACAGATGTAGACTGGACTACAGGACGTGTTGGAACAACATCAATAGAAATATTAAATACAACTGGAATACATTTAGTGTACAACAACATAACAACCACATACAACAGTATAAATGGAAAATATGATACTATATACTCAATAAACATGATAAATCCTGAAATTTCAAGTACACCAAATACTCTAATAGACAACCACATATACACATATGGTAATAGTTATGCTTATGGAGTAAACTATATAAATCAAACATCATACCTATCAGGAGGTTCTATTACAACAGAAGCTAAAGTACAGGCAACAGGAGCACAAATTACAACATCAAAATCATACTATTGGTATGCCATCAATGTTTATGGAATTATGAATGTTAACTTTATATCCTCAAGTCCAGTAGCATATGGAGTAATACTCTCTGCATGTGATGATTTAGTAACAAGTAGAAATAACTTCAAATTAAATGGAAACACATCCATTGGTATTAGTATATATGGTACAAGTAACAACACCATAGAACTTAATGACTTTAAATTAAGTGGAAACACATCCATTGGTATTAGTATATATGGTACAAGTAACAACACCATAGAACTTAATGACTTTAAATTAAGTGGAAATTCAACAAAAGCAATAGAAGTAATAAAATCAAATGAAATCATACTTAGATCAAACACCATAACAATACTTAGAAATAATCCTAACTATCCAATAGAATTATTAAATACAACAAAAACAGAAATAACAAAAAATACAATAATCACACCAACACAATACACAGTACTTATTGATAAAGACTCAACACTAAACAGTATAACAGACAACATACTCTATGCTGGAGAAACAATTGCAGATGAAACAGTATTAACACTTAACTCAAACAACAGAGTAAGAAATAATACTCCAACACCAATAACTAACTTCTACTTAAATAATAACACATATGATAAATTCTTCTATGCAAATGGAACACTACGCCCAGAAGTACCAACTGGATTAACAATACAATTAACAGGAAGTTTAATTAATAAAGTACTAAATATAACAAGGCCAATAACTATAATATCAGATAAAACAAGTTATATTAACACAACAATAATCATATCCTCAGATAATGTAACAATAAAAGGAGCACAATTTACTGGAGAAAACACCAAACTAATAGTAAATGGTAATAATAATACTGTTGAAATAATAAGTTTCAATGCTGATAATACACAAAGTAGAAACTTAACACCAATAATAGTAAATGGTCAAAACAACAACATTAAAATTACATCTATAATGGAAATAAATAGTGATAGTAAATTAAATTCAAATATTACAGTTATAACAATAAATGGTAAAAATAACACAGTAGATGTTGATGGTATTACTCCATATTATATGAATAATGTAATTGGAATTCTTTTAAATAATGCAGTTTATAATGATGTAAATCTTGGATATATGTATGCTAGTAACTCTAATGTATCAGAAAATATAGTACTTAGAAATTCAAACTACAACAACATATATACAAGACAATCAAGTTGTGGAAATGTGGAAAAATATATTCCTCTAACACTTGATAATTCCTCATACAACAATGTATCAGGAGGGTTTAGTCAAGTAAATCCAATTAATACAACAGCATTGATTATTAAAAATAATTCAAATAACAATAAAATCAATGGATTAATAATATTATTCCAGAAGGGTATATTAGATACTCCTATAATCATAGAAAACTCCCATAACAACACAATAGTAAACTCTCAATTCACATTTAAAAACTATGAAGGATATGTAATTGAAATACGTGAAGGTATGGGAAACCTTATAGAATACAATGTTCTTAAAAGTCTAACACTTAATGGAAATTGGGCAGTAATACAAGAGAATAAAAATGATACAGTAAATAATATTGTACAATACAACACTGCAACAACAGGTAAACAAGTAAAAATAGATCTAACAACACCAACAACTATTCCTGCAGATACACCACAAATAACAATAACTGCAAATGTAACAGTAAAAAATGGTACAATGTGGAATTCACCATATGTTCCAGTAGAACAAGGAACACTTAGTATATACATAAATGGAGTAGAATACACCTACACCATGAATGGTAGTATTATAAGTATGAATTATACCCTAACAGGCAATGAAAATGGTCAATTATTCATAGAAGCAGTGTATAAAGATCAAAAAAGAGAAAACAGGTATACAGTAGTAAATAAAACCATCACACTAACAAAATACACTCCAACAATAATTGTTGGAACCAACACAAACAACTCTACAACAATACTAACAGCAATAATCCTTGATAACAATAAAAATATCATATACAATGGACGTGTAGCATTTAAAATCAATGGAAAAACAGTAGGACACTCAGAAATTAAAAATGGATTAGCATTACTTGTACTTGATACACGTAACTACAATGTAGGAAACTATACAGTAACATGTGTATATGGTGGAAACAACCATTATACAGAAGTAACTGGTGAGAGTATATTAACAATTAACTCTCTTAACATAAAACAAGTAATAATACCAGTAACTACAAAAACTGGAAGTACAATTACACTCACATCATATCTTACAAGTGATGATAAAACACTAGTAACAAATGGACGTGTAGTATTCAAACTTAATGGTAAAACACTAAAAGATGAATTTGGAAACATACTCTATGGCTCAGTAACAAATGGTATGGCAAGTATTACATACTCATTACCAAATACAATGGCTGCAAAAGAGTATATTCTAACAGCAGTAGCTGTAGGACACAACTATGATAGAATAGAAACAAACACAACATTCACAGTAGAAAAACAAAATACACAAGTAATACTTAATCCACAACATGTAAAACGTAGCAACAAAACACAAATCACTGCACAAATAATTGATGAAACAGGAAACTTTGTAACAGGAACAACAAAAGTAGCAATAAAACTCAATAATAAAACAATAGCACATACAACAGCAAGTAATGGTATACTAAATACAACACTTGACTTATCAATATACAAACAATCATACTTTGACTTAACAATAGTAGCTGGAGAAAATAACTTATACAACAGTAGTAAATCAACAAATGCACTGATTATCGAATAAATACGTATCATATGTTATCACAAGGAAACATATGAAGGAGGGATGTGGTTTAACACACACCTCCTTTTTTTTATTAAAAAGGCATAATATGAATACAATAACAATATTATGGTTAATTACTAACTTTTGATATAAGATTTTTTTGAATGTAAAACAGTAGATTGTTTAATGGTTAAAAAAACTCTCATAAATAGAATATAAGTAATAAGTTCTGATTTTAGGTAATTAATTATAAATCTCTAAAAAAATAAAAATAAGGGAATCTTTTTTTTAATCTTCACGTAGATTATACAGTGAAGATATACTTCTTGCTAGGAATATTTGATAGTAAGCTGTTATTATTGATGTTAATATGTATGTTAATCCTATAAATGTTAATGTAAATATATTGGAATTCCAGAATAATCCCATGATTTGTCCTGAAACAATTCCTACACCCATTGATACTATGAGTATTATGAATGTTGTTAATGTAGTTATTCCTGTGAAGATAATTAATATATCAATATATAATTCAAGATATGTTTTAACACCTATTGATTTAATTATATTGATTATTTCCATTATATTCAAGGTTTTAATTACATCACCATTATTATAAACCATGTGTGGTGTAGATATTAAGAATAGGAAAAATATTACAAGCCATAATAGAATTGTAAATAATATGAATAAGTAGAATGATATTCCTAAGGCTCCTACAAGTATTCCAATAATTAATACTAAAACACATGGTATAATATAGAATAATTTTGTAAGAATTACTCTAAAACCATTTGATAATAGATTTGTATAGTTATTAAATTCTGGTAATGGTTCTATAAAGTTTATTACACCTTTTAGGGACTGTTGTTGTATTCTATAATAATATCCTTCTGCTATAAGTAAAGGTATTATTAGAAATCCAAATATGTATAATATGGATAATTGTAATAATTTTTTAGTGTCTTGTTGTGAATAATCAACAGCATCCTTAAGTATTTCAAAGATCATTTATTTCCTCTTCTTCATCTAATAAGAAAACATCTTCTATTTTTTCTTGTTTTAAAATTTTCGTTATTTGGTATGCTAAAATTAATGATGGATTGTATCTTCCATGTTCAAGGGCACTGATTGTTTGTCTTGCAACATTAACTTTTTTAGCAAGGTCTTGTTGACTAATTCCCATCTCTTGACGTAAATATCGAACTTTAGTTTTCATATAATAAAAACAACACCTTTTATACCTATTACATTCTTATTTGTATCTTCTATTATTTACTATTTAAGAATATAATCTAGAGAGTAATATCTGTTTTTGTAAAGTATAACCAAGATAATATGAATCCAATTATAGATATGAGTATTATTACTGTAAATGGTATTAGTGGACTTTGATTATATATTAGGCTATTTATATATGGTTGATATGTTGATAGTAAATATACTGCTGTTCCTGGATTATATACTGATAATTTATCACCTATTGACATTACATTTGCAAGTACCATTGCCACTCCACATATAATACTTGGAATTATATTTTTAAGTAGCATTGTTATAAAGATAAATGGAGTTATTAATAAAAATAACAATACATCAGCAATATATAATTCCTTTAAGAAAATCATTAAGGATTGTGTTGTTAATTGTGTTGCACCTCCAATGTATCCTACAAATATTGTACTTAAATAAAATATAAGTGTTAATATTGACATCCATATGAATATCACTACTAGTTTTGATATTATAAATTTAGTTCGTGATAATGGTGTAATTATCACAGTTTTAAGGGTATGTTCTGTGTATTCTCTATTGAATATGTATGTAGCAAGTAGTATGTATAATAGAAAACCAAATAATAGTGTTACAAATTCTAATGATTGTTCAAATAATAGGCTGTAGGTAAATGTTGATTCTATTTTAATCATCATAACAAGTAGTAGTATTGCTGGTACTAAACTTCCAAGTAGTGTTATTGTAAACATTCTGGAACGTTTAAGTTTTAGAAATTCACCTTCTATTAATTCAAACATTCTATTTCATCTCCTATTACTTTTAAATAGTATTCATCTAGGGTATCTTGTTGTATTTTAATTTGATATACATCTATGTTATTTTTTACAAATAACTTATTAATTTGACTGATTTTATCGAAGTCTTTCCTTATTATTATCTGATTCTTATTAATTTCTGGTATTATTTTAAATGCTTTTTTAAGTATATATGATGCTTTATAGGTATCTGATACTTCAATTTGAATGTATTTTTTAGTTTTTTCCCTGAATGTATTCATACTTATTTGTTCTAATAGTTGTCCATGGTGTATTATACCAATTGTATCTACTAGTTGTTCTATTTCTGAGAGTATGTGGGATGATATTATGATTGTTGTATTGTTTTTTGTGGCTAATTTCTTTAAATATTGTCTAATTTCCTGTATACCTAATGGATCTAGACCATTTATTGGTTCATCTAATATGAGTATGTCTGGATTGTTCATGATTGTTAGTGCTATTGCTAGTCTTTGTTTCATTCCAAGAGAGTATGCTTTAACTAATTTTTTATTATTAGTAAGTCCCATTGTATTTAGTGCATGTTCTACTTTTTCTTTGTTGTAGTTTCCTTGTATTTTAGAGAAGTATTTTAGATTTTCAAATCCTGTTAGATTTTCATAAAATCCAGGTGTTTCTATTATAACTCCTATTTTTTTGTATATGTCTATGTTTTCTTGGGGATTTTTTCCAAATATTCTTATTTGGCCTGATGTTTTTTCACTTAGATTTGTTAAAAGACACATTGTTGTTGTTTTTCCTGCACCATTTTGTCCTAGTAGGCCATATATTTCACCTTCTTTTATTTTTAGATTTAGATTATTAACTACTGTGTCATTTTTATATTTCTTTGTTAGATTTTGTGTTTGAATTATGTATTCCATTTTTTTCCTCCATTATTGTCAACTATAAAATATATTTATTGTTAGAAATACATTCCAAATG
>OBAX01000255.1_pt1 | contig 8870 bp, 4 predicted proteins | sample 1480351 | NCBI WGS metagenome assembly OBAX01 (sample SAMN01915212, study PRJEB22387) | human gut metagenome | isolation source: stool | host: Homo sapiens | place: USA
TGTAGATTTAATTAATTTTTTTTAATCATAATATTCCCTATTGGATTCAAGTATATTTTTTATTTAATAATAGGATATGATTTAATGAGAAGCGATAATATAAAAAAAGGAATTAACAGAACATCACACAGATCCCTCCTAAGAGCATGTGGATTGGATGATAATGATATGAAAAAACCATTTATTGGAATAGCTAATAGTTATACTGATATAGTACCTGGACATATTCATTTAAAAGATTTAGTTCAAGAAGTTAAAGAGGTTATTAGATTAGAAGGGGGAGTTCCTTTTGAATTTGATACAATGGCTGTTTGTGATGGTATAGCAATGAATCATGAAGGAATGTATTATTCTCTTCCATCACGGGAAATTATTGCAAATACTGTGGAAAGTATGGCAATGGCACATCAATTTGATGCATTGATACTAATGCCAACCTGTGATAAAGTTGTACCAGGTATGATAATGGCAGCAGCAAGATTAAATATTCCAGCAATAGTTATTACTGGTGGACCAATGATGCCAGGTAAATTCCATGGTGAAACAGTAGATTTTATTAATGTTACAGAAGCTGTAGGAGCAACACAATCTGGTAAAATGTCAGAAGAAGATCTATATGAATTAGAACGTTGTGCTTGTCCAGGAGCAGGTTCATGTGCAGGATTATTTACAGCAAATACAATGGCTTGTCTTACAGAAACAATGGGTATGAGTCTACCAGGATGTGCAACAGCACATGCAGTAAGTGATAAAAAAGTAGAAATTGCAAGAGCTTCAGCTAAAAAAATATTTACATTATTAGAAAATGATATTAAGCCATCAGATATATTAACTCAGGAAGCATTTGAAAATGCAATAAAAGTTGACTTAGCATTGGGAGGTTCTACAAATACCACATTACATATTCCTGCAATAGCAAATGAAGTGGATGGAGTAGATGTAACAATAGATTTATTTGATAAATTAAGGCATGAAGTACCATATATTTTTAGTATTAGACCTGGTGGAAACAATCGTATGATTGATGTTGAAAATGCTGGAGGAATTCCTGCAGTAATGAAAAACATGGAATCAATACTTAACACTGATTGTATAACCTGTACTTCAAACTCAGTAAAAGAAAACTTAGAAAATGTGTCTGATATTGATTATAATGTAATTCACACATTAGATGATCCTATAAGAACAGAAGGTGGAATTGCAGTGTTATATGGAAATGTAGCACCTAATGGTTGTGTAATTAAACAGGGTGCAGTAAATGAAGACATGCTTGTTCATTCAGGTCCATGTAAAGTATTTAATTCTGAAGAAGAATGTGTACTAGCCATAGAAAATGATGAAATTATCGATGGGGATGTTGTAGTAATAAGGTATGAAGGTCCAAAAGGAGGACCAGGTATGCGTGAAATGCTAAATCCTACAGCAGCAATAATGGGTCGTGAATTATTCCATGTAGCTTTAATTACTGATGGTAGATTTTCAGGAGGAAGTAGAGGTCCATGTATAGGACATATATCACCTGAAGCAGCAGAAGGTGGACCTATTGGTGCAATAGAAAATGGAGATATTGTTTCTATAAATGTAAAAGAAAGAACTATTAAATTAGAATTAACTGATGATGAAATAAAAGAAAGATTATCTAAAGTTAAACCAGTGGAACGTAATCTTAAAGGATGGTTAAAACAATACCAAAAATTAGCAACATCTGCAGATAAAGGTGCAATACTAAAATAAATCCTTTTTATTTTCTTTTTTCAAGTGATATGGGGGTGAATTTTTTGTCTAAAAAACGCAATAATAGGAAGAATAAGAAAAAAAATCAAAAAGAATCAGAGGATACATCAAAGAGTAAATATCATTTAACAAAAGAAATACTAAGTTATGTTCTTATAATAGTTATTGCTGTTATTTTATCAGCACACCTTAATGTGGTAGTATCAGGAAGTATGGAACCATCATTTTATAGGGGTGATATTGTAGCAATTGAAAATGTTCATACATATTATGGAATGCAAGAATTTGACCCATATAATGATATTAAAATAAATGATGTGGTTGTATATGATGCACAATGGTATCCAGAACCTGTAATACATAGGGTTATTGATATAAATGAAATAAATGGATCTAAATATTATACTATAAAAGGAGATAATAATGAAGTTGAAGATCCATATCTAGTTTCACCAGAACAAATAAGAGCTAAAGTAATCACAATTGGTGATAATTTATTAATCATTCCAAAAATAGGATATATAACTCTATGGTTTAGAGGATTATGATTTAAACATAAACTAAGAGGAGATAGAATTAATGTACTCAAAACTAAAGACAGAGATAAATGAAAGTATAAAAGAAGCTTTAACAAAACTAAGAATAAAATATGATGATGAAATCATACTAGAAGAACCACCAAATCCTTCCATGGGTGATATGTCAACTAATATTGCTTTCTCTTTAGCTAGTAAACTAAAAAAGTCACCAGTTGAAATTGCTCAGGAAATTAAGGAAAATATAAAACTACCATTATATTTTGAAAAAGTAGAAACAAAAGGACCATATATTAACTTCTATATTAACTACACATTATTTACAACAAAAGTAGTAAATTATATTGATAAAAATTATGGTGAACTACCAGAAAAAGATGAAAGAATTCTTTTAGAACATACATCTGCAAATCCTAATGGTCCATTACATGTTGGACATCTAAGAAATGCAATACTTGGAGATTCTCTAAAAAGAATACTTCAACATGCAGGATATAAAGTAGAAGCTCAATATTATGTTAATGATATGGGTAGACAAATTGCAATTATTGTATGGGGAATGGACAAATTTAACTACACAGTTGATGATGATAAAAAAGCAGATCATGCAATAGGTGAAGTATATTATAAATGTAATCAACAATTAGAAGCAAATCCTGAATATAATCAAGAAATAGATGATATTTTAAGAAAATATGAAGAAGGAACTGATGCAGCACTAATTGATGCTTTCCAAGGCGTAGTAGAATATTGTATTGATGGAATAAAAGAAACACTTAAAGATTTAAATATTAAAATGAATCTTTTTAAATGGGAAAGTACATTTTTAAGAAATGGTAGTGTAGATGATGTACTTGAAAAATTACAACCATTTACAATACAAAAGGATATTCTATACTTACCTTTAGAAAGATATAATGTAGATAAAGAATTAGTACTTAGAAGATCAAATGGTACTAGTTTATATGCAACAAGAGATTTAGCATATCATCAATATAAAACAAAAAATAGTGATATTTCATTAGATATTTTAGGAGCAGATCATAAATTAGCTGCAAAACAGTTAGGTTTAGCATTAGAATTATCTAATAATAGGGCTCCAGAAGTAGTATTCTATGAATTTATAGATTTACCTGAAGGTTCAATGTCAACAAGAAAAGGAGTGTTTATATCAGTTGATGAATTTATTGAACAATCAGTAGAACATGCAAAAGAAGAATTAATACGTCGTGATCTTGATTTAACAGAAAAACAAATCGAAGAAGTATCAAAAATTGTTGGTGTAGGTTCAATAAGATTCTATATTAATCAAATATCACCAGAAAAACCTATTACATTCAAATGGGAAGAAGCATTAAGTTTTGAGCGAGGCTGTGCTTCAATACAATATGCTCATGCAAGAGCATGTAAATTACTTGCCAAATCAGATTATAATGAATTTGAAGAAGTAAGATGTGATTATGAATTAGATGATGAAGAAAAAGATCTTATAAAAACATTATCACAATTTACAGAAGTAATTTGTCAATCTGCACAAGAAAGAAGAGTACATCATTTAGCTCAATACACATTAAGTCTTTCAAAAGCATTTAATAAATTCTACAAATCAAAACAAGTTATAGGTTCAGAACATGAGAAACTACGTTTAAAACTAGTTGATGCTTCAAGAATTACACTTAAAAATTCCTTAAAACTCTTAGGAATTAAATCTCCAGAATTCATGTAATTCTCCTCTAAACTTCTTTTTTTAGATTTTTACAAGATATTTAATTATATTTTATTTATTCTATTTTTACTAATAATAATTTGGAATACAAATACTGATATTAATATAATATGAATTATATAAATAATAACTAATGATATTTTAATTATTATAATCTACTTAAATATATTTATTTAATAAATAGTAGATTAATTATACGTGTCTCGGAATTTCATGGAGGAATAATTAGAAATGCGAACTTTAATGATACATTCAGATTATTTAAGGTATAAAACTAGAAGTAAAACTAAAATAGCTGAAGATATAGATGATGAAAAAAGAGTTTCTGGAGTAGATGAAGCACTAGTTGCTTTTATTGCAGTTGAAAAAGAAGATGAAGAAAATCCAGAATTAATAATTAATAAAGCAGTAAAAGAAATATTAAATGTACAAAATAAAGTAAATGCAGAAAATATTGTAATTTATCCATATGCACACTTAAGTTCTTCTTTATCAAACCCTGATATAGCTCAAAAAATATTAAAAGGTATTGAAGCTGAATTATTAGATAACAATGAAGCAGTGCTTAGAGTACCATTTGGATGGTATAAATCCTTTGAATTATCATGTAAAGGACATCCATTATCTGAGTTATCAAGAACTATAACAACAGAACCTGAAGAAGAAAGTGAAGACTCTGAAGAAGAACCTTCAGAACCATCTAAAATGTTTATCTTAGAAGAAGATGGAAACATATTCGATGTTGAAGAATACAACTATAAAAATAAAACTCTAAGACAATTAGTTGATCATGAAGAAGGTAAAACAAAAGATACAGGAAAACAACCACCTCATGTAAGATTAATGAGGGAAAAGGAATTGGCAAGTAATGAACCAGCAGCTGATGTGGGACATATTAGATGGTATCCTAAAGGTAAACTTGTAAAAGATTTATTAAGTGACTATGTATATCAACTTGTTACACAAAGAGGAGCAATGCCTGTAGAAACTCCTGTAATGTATGATTTAGCAAATCCTGCAATAAGAGAACATGCAGAAAAATTTGGTGAAAGACAATACAGATTAAAAACAAAACACAGAGAATTAATGTTAAGATTTGCATGTTGTTTTGGAGCATTCAGAATTCTAGCAGATTCATTCCTCACATGGAAAAACATGCCTGTAGGAATTTATGAATTATCAACATTCAGTTTCAGATTTGAAAGACAGGGAGAAGTTGTAGGTCTTAAAAGATTAAGAGCTTTCACAATGCCTGATTTCCATAGTGTATGTTTAAATGATGATCATGCAAGAGAAGTATTTGCAAATCAAGTAGATATGTGTGCTCAAACAGAAACTGATTTAGATGTACATTATGAGGTTGCATTCCGTGTAACACAAGACTTCTTTGATGAAAATGAAGATTGGATTAAAGAAGTAGTTAAAAACAACATTAAAAAACCAGTTCTTTTAGAAGTTATTCCTAAAATGAAACATTACTGGAATGCTAAAGTTGACTTTGCAGCAATTGATGATTTGGGAAGACCAATAGAAAATCCTACAGTTCAAATGGATATTCAAAGTGCAAAAAGATTTGGTATCACATATCTTGATGAAAATGAAGAACAACAATATCCAACAATATTACACTGTAGTCCTACAGGAAGTATTGAAAGAGTTATTTGTAGTTTACTTGAAAAAACTTCAACAGATAAGGGTAATAAACCATCATTACCATTATGGCTTGCACCTACACAGGTAAGAATAATTCCTGTTACTGATAATCACTTAGATTATGCTAAAGAGATTTACCAACAAATTAGGGACAGTAATATAAGGGTGGATATTGATGATACTGCTGAAAGAGTAGGTAAGAAAATTAGAAATGCTGGAAAAGAATGGATTCCATACACAATAGTTGTAGGTGATAATGAGGTAGAAAATAATTCTATTTCAGTTAACAGACGTGTTGACAACACTAAAGAAGAAATTTCTATTGAAGATTTAGCAGAAGAAATACATACTCTTACAAAAGACATGCCATTTAGACAGTTACCTTTACCATACATGGTATCTAAACGTGTAAAATTTGATTAAGGTATTAGTATATCTTAATTATTCCTCTTTTTTTAATCTTTTTTATTTGAATATATTTTAGGTGAATATTTGATTTTTTTTTAAATTTTAAATAATTTTCATACATTGAATTTCAATATAAATGAAAACTATAACAATTACCTATTTATTATATTAAATTTTATATATATTCAAATATGAAAAAATAATATAGAAGATTTATTTAATATGAATCTTTTTTTATTAGAAAATGAGATTGTAGTATAAAAAAAGGATTTTAATATCTTTTTTTTACTATTCTTGGAAGGTTTTAAAAGAAAATGAAAATAATAAAATATTTTAGTTTATTTATTATTCTTTGTTTGTTACTTGTAGGAGCTTCTTTTGCAAGTAATGATACAACAACTATTTCTAATGAAAAAATAACTACTTTAGATAATACTCATGTAGTAAGTAATAATACATGTATTTCTAATAAGGATAATAAAATTCAAAAAACTAACGAATATAATAAGATAGATAAAATTAAAGTAAATAACACTAAAAAATCAGATAAAACAAATTCTATTAAAACAAATACAACAAAACAAAATAATATCAACTCTAATCAAACTACTTTAAAAAATAATTCTAATAAAGAAAATTCAATTAATTCTAAAAACGTAAATACATCAGTGAAAGATAAATCATTAAAACAATCTGAAAATACAAATAATTTAACCCATGTAAGGGTTGTTGCAGGTGATATTACTACTCATCCTGGTAATAATGTAAATATCAGTGGTTATGTTGTTGATGAACATAATAAAACAGTATCTACTGGTAAATTATTTATAAAAATAAATGGTGACACTTATACTTCATGTATTATTAAAGATAATAAATTCAATTGCACATACCGTATTCCTAATTTAAATGCAGGAATATATAAGTTACAGTATGTTTATCTTCAAAATAGTAAATATGCCAGATCTGAATTAAATAAAACATTAAATATTACTAATAATTTATTCAATGTTCGTGTTGTTGCAAATAGTATTACAGTTCATCCTGGTGATAATGTAACATTTAATGGTTATGTTGTTGATGAATTTAATAAAACTGTACCTGTTGGTAAATTATTTATTAAAATCAATGGTAAAACTTATACTTCATGTATTATTGAAGATAATAAATTCAATTGCACATACCGTATTCCTAATTTAAAGACAGGAGTATACAAGTTACAGTATGTTTATCTTCAAAATAGTAAATATGATAGATATGAATTAAATAAAACATTAAATATTACTAATAATTTATTCAATGTTCGTGTTGTTGCAAATAGTGTTTCAGCTTATCCTGGTGATAATGTAACATTTAATGGTTATGTTGTTGATGAATATAATCGCATAGTATCTACTGGTAAATTATTTATTAAAATAAATGGTAACACTTATACTTCATGTATTATTGAAGATAATAAATTTAATTGCACATACAGTATTCCTAATTGGAATAAAGGAGTATACAAGTTACAGTATGTTTATCTTCAAAATAGTAAATATGCCAGATATGAATTAAATAAAACATTAACTCTTCCTAATAAACTAGTCAATGTTAAAATTGTTGCAGGTAATATTGCAGCTCATCCTGGTGATAGTGTAAATGTCAATGGTTATGTTCTTGATGAACATAATAAAGTAGTACCTTATGGTAAAATTGTAATTAAATTAAATGGTAAAACACATCTCATAAGTAATATTACAAATAATAAAATTAATTACACATATACTATTCCTAATTATGAGGCTAAAAAATATAACTTACAATATGTTTATGTTGCAAATGATAAGTATGATAGATATGAATTAAATAAAACATTAATCATAAATAACGATGAAAAAATGAAATCAACCACAATACTGGTGGATGATTTTGAAACATATAATGGTGGCTTATTAACTATGACTGGAAAGGTTGTAGACAGTAACCAGAAACTTGTAAATGGCGGTAATATTTTATATAAATTAAATGGTAATACAGTGGAGTTTGTACCTGTAATAAATGGAACTTTTGAATTTAAAAAAGTAATACATAATATGGGACTTAAAAATTATGAATTAACATTTGCATATGGTCTTATAGGTTTATATGACCGTTCAGAAGCAAATAGGATTTTATCAATAACTAACAAAGAAGATCCATTAACAAAAGTCATAATCAATGCCAGTGACATAACCTGTTATGCTGGAGGAGGAGTTTCTGTTAAAGGAACAGTAAAAGATGAATTTGGACATCCTTTAAATAGTGGTAGTATTATAATTAAAATAAATGGTAAAACAGTGATGGGTTGGGATGCACCTTTATCTTGTCCTATAGTAAATGGAAAATTTGAGAATAGTTTTGTAATACCAAATTATTCTGTAAAAGACTATAAGTTACAATATATACATGTACAAGATGATAAATATGCAAGATATGAATTAAATAAAACCCTTACAATTAAAAAACAACAATCAGTAATATCATTCATACCTTATGATCAATATCATCCGTATTTTGATCCTTCATTTGAATTTGTAGGTCCAGGTGAAGTGTTATACTTAGCAGTTTCAGTAAATGGATTAGTAACAGGAAATATTGCTTCAAGTGGTAATATAAGTTTGAAAGTTAATGATAAATTATATCAGATTAATAATAAAACATTAACTGCTCCTATTAAAGATAACAAGGCAATATTTAAATATACAATTCCTAAAAATGCTAAATCAGGTTCAGTATTTAAATTAACACTTCTCTATTCTGGTTCATCAAACTTCTATGAAAGTGAATTAAAT
>OBAX01000260.1_pt1 | contig 8793 bp, 13 predicted proteins | sample 1480351 | NCBI WGS metagenome assembly OBAX01 (sample SAMN01915212, study PRJEB22387) | human gut metagenome | isolation source: stool | host: Homo sapiens | place: USA
GGTGATGATATATCACTTACAACAAGTAACACTTGGCAAACACCCATAGGGGATGTTTGTGTTGATAGTGAATTTAATAATGAATTAGAAAAAATAAATTCAAACATCACATTTAGTCCTGAAGCACATATAAGAGAACATTCCATTGAAGTTGAATTACCATTTCTACAGTACATCTCAAATATTCAAAAGAAGTCATTTAAAATAGTTCCAATTGTAATTACAAGACAACAAAAGAATTTCTGTGTAGAATTAGCACATAGTATTTATGATGTTTCAAAGAAATTAAATCGTAATATCATGGTTGTTGCAAGTACTGATTTGACTCATTATGAAAATGCTACTAGTGCTAAGAATAAGGATGAAAAAATATTAAAATCAATTGAAAATATGGATATTGATTCATTATTAAATAACATAAATAAATACAACATTACAATGTGTGGATATGGGCCAACAATAACTGCCATTATCTATTCAAAACTAGTAAATGCTAATAGGTCAATTATATTAAATTATAGTAATAGTGGTGAGGTTTATAATGATATGAATCTGTAGTAGGATATGCCTCAGCAGTAATAAAAAAATAGTTTCTAAAATATGTCTTTTGATAGTAAAAAAAGAGTCTCTAAAAAAATAATAGAAGATATGATTCTTCTATTACCCAACAAATTTATATTTTTAATTCAAAGTCTGTTGGTTCTAAATCAAATTCTTCATCAGAAGATAATATTCCTCTTTCTCTTAATATTTGTCTAGCAAGTAACCAATATACAAGAGCAATAGCTTTTCTTCCTTTGTTATTTACTGGAATAACAACATCAACATTACATAATAAGTTTTCTGTATCACATAATGCAACTACAGGAATACCATTTTGTTTTGCTTCAATTACAGCTTGAGAATCTGATCTTGGATCTGTTACAACTAATATTTTTGGTTCAATAAATTTAGCATATTGTGGATTTGTTAAGGTACCTGGTATGAATCTACCTGGTATTGTTTTTGTACCTGTAACTTCACCAAATTTTTTAACAGGTGATTGACCATATTGTCTTGTAGATACTACAAGAATATCATCAGGTTCATATTTAGATAATAATTTAGCAGCTACAATTATTTTATCATTACTACTTTTTACATCTAAAACATGAAGACCATCTGCTCTTACTCTGTAAATATATTTTTCCATATCTTTAGTTTTTTGTTGAGTACCTATATGTAAACCTGCTGCAAGGTACTTATCTAATGGTATTAATAATTCTGACATTTTATTTTCCTCATTTTATTATTATATTAATTTAAAATTTTCTTTCAAGTCTTATGATAATTAATATTCAATACTTATAGCATTATTTGGACATACATCAACACATACTTGACATCCACAACAATTGTCTAATTTTTTAATAATTAATACATCATCCACAGTGTCAAATACATTCATGGGACATATATCTAAACAATCTAAACAATCAATTCCCCTACAATCTTCGTAGTTAATATTAATAATCATAGATAACTCCGATTATAAATCAGCCATTGAAGGATTTAATAATTCTTCTTCAATTCTAACTAATTCATTAAGTTTAGCAATTCTTTCTCCACCAGCTGCTCCTGTTTTTATAATAGGTGCATTGAATGCTACAGCTAAGTGTGCAATTGTTTCATCGGTTGTTTCTCCAGATCTATGTGATACAACTGGTACATATTTATTAGCTTTTGCTAATTTTATAGTATTATATGTATCTGTTAAAGTACCTATTTGATTTGGTTTTATAATTAAGGAATTACCTGCATGAGCTTCAATACCTTTAGCTAATATTTCAGCATTAGTTACAAATAGGTCATCTCCACAAATTAAACAATCTTTTCCAGATTTGCTAGTTAATTCAGCAAATGCTTCAAAATCATTTTCTTGAATTGGATCTTCTACATAGAAGAATTTATATGTATCAATTAAGTCTGCGATGTAATCAATTTGTTCTTCAACAGTTCTTGAAGTACCTTCACGTTCATATACATATTTTTGTTCTTTTTCATTCCAGAATTCACTAGAAGCAACATCTAATCCAGGTTTTACAAGTACGCCTGTTTCATCACTAACTTCTTCACAGGAAGTAAATTGAATTTCAAGAGCTTCTTCATTTGTAAGGTTAGGTGCCCATCCACCTTCATCTCCCTTACCACCAGTAAAGGTTTTATCTTTTTCCTGAATTTTAGCTTTGATTCTTCTGTGAACATTAATATTTGTTGTTATTGCTTCTGTTATATTTGATGCACCAACAGGAATTACAAGGAATTCTTGAATATCTGGTGCATTAGTTCCTGCATGAGCTCCACCATTAATCATGTTTCCAAGAGGGAATGGTATTTGTGTAGGCATTATTCCTCCTAAAAACTTGTATAAAGGAAGATTATAACTTGATGCTGCTGCTTTTGCAGTTGCCATAGATACTGCTACTGCTGTATTTCCACCAATTGTTGAGAAATTATCAGTTCCATCAATTTCTTTTAATACATTATCAATTTCCCTAATATCTTCTGCTTCCATTCCAATGATTTCAGATGAAATTAAATCTTCAACATCAGTTATTACTTGGTCTACTCCACCATCAGGAAATGATGTTACTTCGTTGATTCCTGTACTAGCTCCACTAGGTGCTGCTGCTCTTCCGAATCCATTCCATGTTAAAACATCTGCTTCAACAGTTGGATTTCCTCTACTATCTATAATTTTTCTTAAACGTACGTCTTCGATTACACTATCCATAAAAAAACACCTCTTTTTTAAATGTAGAAATAGTTGCTTGATTAAAGGGCTATGTTTTTATTTCTTATAAGTGTATAAATAAGAAAGTTTTCTATTACTTAGAGATTAAAAATAAATAAGAGAAATTTAATCTACATATTCATCTTTAACTACTGCATCTAATGGAATTACACCTTCTTCATATTCCTTTATAGCTATTTTAATTGGATCTTGGTCTGGTGTAAATTCTACCAAAGGATTTGCACCCATTGAAATTTGTAAAGCTCTTGAACCAATTAATCTAGCTCTTTCAAATCGTGTATTATTTCTAGATTGCATATAATTAAATGCTCCTTTTATAGTATATTATTTTTATCCTATTCAACAACTTAACTAAAAGTATCCTCACTACCCAAAGGTAAAAAGGAGAGGAGTCCCTATCTAATGGAGTTTAATACTCTATATTAGCTCCTTATTTAGTTTAATAAATATTCATTACCATACATCAACGTGTGATATGAACATTCTTCTACAACAATATTTTGTAATTCCTAAATCATCAAGAACATCATTTGGATTTTCTCCAGCCTTAGTTCTTTTTTCGAATTCATCAAAACTTGCTGAAATAACTTTTCCACACGTAAAACATCTTACGAGTAACATAAAAATTTACCTGTAACTTTTTTGTTTTCTTGCTCTTGCACCTGGTCCACCGAATTTTTTAGATTCTGAACGACGTGGATCTCCTACTAACATTGTTCTGTCGTATTGTACATATCTATCTTTAAGATTCATATCACCAGTGTATTCTACTAAACCTTTAGCAATAACCATACGTGCTGCTTCAGCTTGACCCATAATTCCTCCACCAACAACTCTTACATTGATATCTACAGAATTTACTATATCTCCTGCTAATTCTAATGGTTCAAATATTTTTAATCTTGCTAATTCAGGTTCGTATAATTCAACTGGTTTACGATTTACTTTAACTCTTCCAGTACCTTCTTTAACTGTACCTCTAGCAATTGCAGTTTTTCTTTTCCCACTAGTGTGTACTACTTTACTCATATTTTACACTACCTTGAATTTATTTAAAATTTAGCACCTAATAATTTTGATACTGTACCTAATTCCATACTTTTTGTTATGTTTTTAGGTTGTGCTTGTTCTACTTCAACTACTTCTTGTCCTTCTAATTCTTTAGGAATACCTACATTAACTTTTAAGTTTTTGTAAGCAGCTCTTCCATGAGCTTTTCTGTATGGAATCATTCCTCTTACTGTTCTTCTGAATATATCATCTGGTCTACGTGGATATTTTGGACCTAAATCTCTTGGGTTTGAGATACTTGCCCTATCTACTCGTTGTTTGTACTTTGCATAGATAAAGTCTTTATTACCAGATATAATAATTTTTTCAGCGTTAATGATAGTAATTTCTTCTCCATCTAAGAGTCTTTTACTAACTGTACTTGCAAGTCTTCCTAGTACAAGTCCTTCTCCATCGATAATTGTTACCATTCTATTCACCTACTTTATTATTTTAACATTGGATCCTTTTGGATTTTCAGCCATTAGATCTTTGATTGTTAGGCATTTTCCACCTGCAGCTTCTATTTTATTTTCTGCTTCTTTTGAAAATTTAAATGCAGCTACAGTTACGTTATGTGTTATGTTTCCTTCACCTAAAACTTTTCCAGGTACAAGTATAGTTTCATCATCAGCAGTACATTCATCTATATGGTAAACATTTACTTCTTTGTTTTTTCTATTAGCTCTTTTAAGATCGTTAGCAACAGCTTTCCATATAGGAGCATTTTCTGCAGATGCTTGTTTAGTGAGGGATTTTATTAAGTTTATTGTGTTTGGGTTAGTTTTTGATAATTTCATTTTTCCTATTCCTCCTCATTCACAAAATTTATGATATTATCTGCTTTTTCTGATAGTATATCACAAGCTATTGTTAGAACATCAAATGGTTTTAGTGATCCATCTGTTTCAATTTTAAAGATGTATTTTGATTCTTCAAAATCTACTACTATTGCATTATCATCCTTTTCTGATAATCTTTGACAGGTTCTACATGTAGAACAATTTTCAATATTCCCTACTACTAATGTATCATCTTCTATTTGTAATACATTTCTTGGACATTCTTCAACATATTCTTCTAAGTCATTGACTTTTTCAGTGTCAATTTCTATTTTTGGATAGTATTTATATCCACATGTTGTTGTTGCCTGCCATTTTGCATGCTCAGATCCTAATCCAAGTTCTGCTATAGCTTCTAATTCTACTTCTTCGCCTTCACGAAGTCTTACTATTGGTATTGTATCATAAACTGGTTTTACAGCTGGGTCGTCTGATTTAAGATCTTTTGAATATACTATTTTAGAATCATTACCTTCTTCACATTTTTCTTTTAAAAGAAATGAAACTCTACAATGTTGACAACCAGACTCACAATCACATTCTGATGGCATTACATATGAATCCAAATCAGTTACTATTGGAATTAATCCTAATCTATGAGCTAACACTTCATCAAACATTTTTGCATCGTTTTTATAAATGTTTACATCTTCAATTGCCAATGTAGGAATTTCTACAAGACATATTCGTCTAATTGTGTTTATGAATGTATCATCTACACCTTCAACTACGAATACAGCTCTTTCATCATCCTTTTCTCTAATTTCTATATTCATATTATGACCCTTTTAAAATACTTATACTCTTCTACCTCTTTTACCACCAGGTCTACCAGTACCATCATGAGGTATAGGAGTTACATCTTCAATTTTACCAATTTTTATACCAGCTCTTGCTAATGCTCTTATTGTTGCTTGAGCACCAGGTCCTGGTGTTCTTGGACCATTTCCACCAGAAGCTCGTACTTTAATATGGAGTCCAGCGATTCCTTTTTCTTTTATATCATCAGCTACTCTGTTAGCTGCTTCCATTGCTGCAAATGGTGATGATTCTTGTCTGTCAGATCTTACTACTTTACCACCAGACCATTGTGTTATAGTTTCAGCACCAGTTATATCAGTAACAGTTATAATAGTGTTGTTAAAAGATGAGTAAACGTGAGCTACACCCCATTTATCTTTTTCTGCCATTATATCACCTTTAATTAATTATTGTTATTATTTTATTAGATTTATTCTTCATCTTTAGGTTCTTCTTCTGCTGCTACTTCTTCAGTTTCTTGTGTTTCAAATTGTTTTGCAACTGATGAACCTGGATAGAAATCAATATTTTCTTCATCTGCTTTTTCTACTAAGTGTCCTGGTGCATTAATTTTTTTACCATTTAAGGTAATGTGACCATGTACAACAAAGAGTCTTGCTTCTTTAGCAGTGTGACTTAAACCTCTTTTAAATACTAAACTTTGTAATCTTCTTCTTAATATGTCTTCTACATTAAGATCTAATACTTCTTCAAGTTTAGCATTAGGTGATATGAAACCTGCTCTTACGAGATGATCTAATAATTCTTTTTCTTTATCTGCTCTTTCATCTATATCCATACCTAATATAATACGAGCATCTCTTCGGTATCTTTTTACTCTAGATTCAGCTTTCCAAATTTCTTTTTTGTTTTTTAATCCATATTTGTTAGCTAATCTGTTTTCTTCTTTGATACGATCTGCATTCCAAGGGTGGGATGGTGTATCATATTGTTTTCGTGGTTTTTTTGGATGTCCCATAATCAAATCTCCTTCATATTTTTATATTAAAAAAAAATGTTTTCTATTTCTTGATTAACTTAGTAATTTACTTAATTACCAGTAGGTCTTGTTCTACTTACACCAACAGAAGATCCATGTCTAAATGTTGATTTAGTTCTTTGACCACGTACAGGAAGACCAACTTCGTGTCTTTTACCTTTGTAACTTCTAATCATTTTCATTCTGTTTAAATCATCACGTAATGTCATGTTTAAGTCAGATTCTATTAAATGTTTAGTTTCACCTGTTTCATAATCGTTTCTTCTGTTTAAGAACCATTCAGGGATTCCAAATTCTTGAGGATTTTCAAGAACAGCTTCTATTTGTTTTACAGACTCATCATCAATGTAACCTATTTGAGCATCTTGATCTAAGTCTAATACTTTACATATAGCTATAGCAAAAGCTTTACCTATTCCTCTAATTTCAGTTAAAGCTGTAGCTATGGTACTATTTCCGTCAACGTCTTTACGAGTTATACGAACCATATGTCTAAATTCTTGTTCAGCCATGCTAATTCTCCGTTTAATTAAATTATATTTAAAAAAAATATCTAGATTATTCTAATGTGTGTTGAAGTAATTTTTTTTATAAGAAAAAAATAAGCTTTGAATTTTATAATTAAATTAAAGATGAAATAATCTGAAAGTTTATTTATTATATGTGTTAATCATATTCAGAAATAATCTAGTTAAAACAGTACTCTGTTTTATTTTTTGATTAAAATAATAAATAATATTGAATAAAAAAAAGTGATTTTTTTAATGAAATTTCAGATTATCAATTTTTGTTCTATAAAATAATTATAAGCGCCGAGACTGGGATTTGAACCCAGGAGGAGATCACTCCACAAGATTTCCAGTCTTGCGCCTTACCAAGCTAGACTATCTCGGCATTTGTTCTTATTATTATTTTATTAAAACAAATGTTTTTTTTATATAATCATATTTTGTTATTCTCAATACATACTCTCCAAATAGACAACACTTTTTTATTACCTATAGAGAGATACATTATATTATTTCTAGAGAATTTTTTTTAGAGAGAACATTCTCTATATAATTTCATTAATTTATTTTACATAGCCAAAGCTAATCTATGTAAACTACATGACAATTATTATTTTTTTTATTAAATAATAATTTTAAATATTGACCTCGCCCCTAATCTCTAAATTAAAGGTTCTACAGTTAATAAAAAAATTTTAAATTTTTCTAATTGAAGAATAATCATATTAAAAATAATATTTATTATTATTTTTCACCTATGTTATTACTTCCACATCTTAGGATATGTGTTTGGTAGTATAAATACTTTTTGGATATCCACTATAATTTTAGTATCAGAATTTATAATATCATTTGTAGAATACATACAAGTACCAATAGCAAGTAACTCTTCTTTAAGTGTCATTACTGCTACTGTATTGTTTTCATGAATTTGATTATCAAGTTTTACAACACCACTACTTGCAAGATTTGCACCATGACATATAGAATCTACTGCTGTATCTTTAACATATATCTTTTTAACATACTTTGTTGTATGTTCCATTGGCTGAATTAACTTTCGAAGAAGTGTTTCATCACCATCTTCCTTATAGAAATAGTATGCATCTGTAACATCTTGTAATGTTGTTAGAGTATCATCTTCTAGAAAACTTCCAGCCATAGTTCTTCTTAATTCTGCCATGTGTGCTCCACAACCTAGTGCTTCTCCAATATCATGACAGTACTTACGAATATATGTACCAGACTGACATGTTATTCTAAATAGTACATCTTGATTATCCCTAATTTCTAAAAGTTTTACTTCATAAATTGTACGTACACGTAACTCTCTTTTCACTGCTGATTTAACTGGAGGTATTTGATATATCTTACCAGTAAATTCATCAAGAATAGATATAATATCCTCTTCATCCACAGGTTTATGTAATCTCATAAGACATACATATTCCTTTGGTGATAATAATAGAAGTGATAATGATTTAGTTGCAGTATTTAATGCTACAGGTAAAACACCTGTTACCTTAGGATCGAGTGTCCCACCATGACCAGTTTTATCAACATGCATAATATCTTTTAACCATACATCAACCTCATGTGAGGTAGGACCTGAAGGTTTATCAATGTTAATAATTCCCTTATTAATATGTTCCTCTATTGTTCTATTTCTTGGATGACATCCATAATCATAGTTAACTTCCACATCACATTTATATTCATATTCAGTCATGATAATCAAAATCCCATTATACAAAAAAATATAATTCTATATTATATATTAGTATAGTAATATCTTAT
>OBAX01000307.1_pt1 | contig 8066 bp, 8 predicted proteins | sample 1480351 | NCBI WGS metagenome assembly OBAX01 (sample SAMN01915212, study PRJEB22387) | human gut metagenome | isolation source: stool | host: Homo sapiens | place: USA
CGGCAGGAAGGACATCAAATTGGCTGGCAGGAAGGTATGCATGAACAAGCCATTAAAATTGCTTTGCGCATGCTGGAGCAGGGCTTTGAACGTGAGATTGTGCTGGCGACAACCCAACTCACTGATGCTGATATTCCGAACTGTCATTAAAAGGAGAGATTAATGACTATTGCTGAACGGCTGCGGCAGGAAGGACATCAAATTGGCTGGCAGGAAGGTAAATTAGAAGGTTTGCATGAACAAGCCATTAAAATTGCTTTGCGCATGCTGGAACAGGGCTTTGATCGTGACCAGGTGCTCGCGGCCACCCAGCTAAGCGAAGCCGATCTGGCAGCGAATAACCACTAATTAACACAGGCCCACAGCCGATCCCCATGGGCCTTTGATATCAATAACTACCTTTTATGCGTGGCCCATTTTTGCCTGATTTAAACATCGCCAGTCGTTGATCCAGGGCATCGCTGTAGAGCATCGTGTCAACGCCAACAGCGACAAAGTTCGCTCCCCACGCCAGGCATTGCTGCGCCATATCAGGAGCCACAGCCAGAAAACCAGCCGCTTTACCCGCAGCACGGATCCGCCGAATACTGGTTTCAATAATTCGCTGCACTTCCGGGTGCCCGGCGTTATCCGGGTAGCCCAACGACGCAGAAAGATCCGCAGGTCCAATAAACACGCCATCAATCCCTTCGACGTCGAGGATTTCGTCCAGGTTATCCAGTGCCGTTTTACTTTCCACCTGCACCAACAGACAAAGCGAATCGTTAACTTGCGCCATGTAATTCTCAATGCGTCCCCAGCGCGCAGCCCGTGCCACACTGGCCCCGACACCACGCTCACCGTAGGGAGGATAGCGCGTGGCAGACACCACCTGACGTGCCTGTTCGGCAGTATCGACCATCGGGATCAGTAGAGTTTGCGCGCCAATATCCAGGACTTGTTTAATCAGCGGTTTACTGCCTTCCACCGGACGGATCACGGGTTGGCTGGCATAGGGCGCTACCGCCTGTAGCTGATGATAAAGATCCTGAATGGTGTTTGGCGCGTGCTCCCCGTCAATCAGCAACCAGTCATAACCAGAAGTGGCGGCAATTTCTGCCATATAGGCAGTCGTTGAGCTTAACCACAGACCAATTTGCACTTCGCCCTTGCGTAAACGTTCTTTAAAGGGATTGCTTAATAATGCGTTCATCGTGTTCCTTAACCTATTTAATGATGTGCCACGTCGGTCTGCGCAACAGTGCGATTTACACGCAGAGTGAAAATAATCAGCGAACCGATGACCGCCACCGCTGCCAGCGTCAGTAATCCCGCCGCATCGCTGGCAAATAACGTTTCTGCTTTCACGCGCAGGATCGGGGCAATAAACCCGCCCACTGCACCAAACAGGTTTACAAAACCAATTCCCGCAGCCAGCGCCGTACCGGAAAGCAGTTGTGTCGGCATCGTCCAGAACACTGGCTGCACGGCAATAAACCCGATAGCTGCAACACACAGCGCTACGATCGCCATTACTGGAGAAAGCAGCCCGGACAGACCAATACCAATGCCCGCCGCCAGTAATGTCAGCGCTGCGACATTACGCCGTTCGCCGGTTTTATCGGAATAGCGCGGAATAAGCCAGGTCCCAAACAAGGCCGCAACCCACGGAATGGCGGTGACCACCGACGCTGTAAAGCCCACTTTTGTTCCCAGCAATGCCGCAACCTGGGTCGGCAGGAAGAAAATTAATCCGTAAACCGCCACCTGAATGGTCAGGTAGATAATCGCTAGTTGCCAGACTCGGCCATTACGCAGCGCATCGCTCAGCCGAGAAGTCACTTTCTGTTGTTCTTCACTTGCCAGTTGATTGATAAGCAACGTTTTTTCTTGTTTACTCAGAAAACGTGCCTGCTCCGGTGTGTCATCAAGCCAAAAGAATGTGAATACCCCAGCACCGACTGCCAACAATCCTTCAATCACAAACATCCAGAACCAGCCGGGATGCCCCATAAATCCATGCATCTCCAACAGCGCGCCGGAAAGCGGTGATCCCAGTGTTAACGCCAGCGGTGCGCCCATATAGAACAGCCCCATAATGCTGGCGCGATTACGCTGCGGAAACCATTGCGAGGTGAGATAAATCATACCAGGGAAAAATCCGGCCTCCGCAGCACGAAGCAGAGTGCGAACTATCAGAAATTTCGCTTCAGTATCGGCCCATGCCATGGCTGCCGAAAGAAATCCCCACAGCAGTGTTGTCGTACCAATCCAGGTTCTGGCCCCCAGTTTGCGCATCAAAAGATTCGCCGGAACACCCAGAAACGCATATACCACAAAGAAAATGCCTGCTCCCAGCGCATAAGCTTCATTACTCAACCCGGTATCAATCTGGTAGGTCTGTTTGGCAAAACCGATATTCGAACGGTCGAGAAACGCCAGCACATACAGCGCCAACATAAACGGAATTAAACGCACACGGTTTTTCTTCACCACGGCGTCAAGCAAAGCGGTGCTCATAAAAAGCTCCTTAGAATATGTGGGCGTTACCGTTGTCACAGCAACGCCCGGAGTGATTAGTGGCTGTAGGGGCGTTTCAAATTGCAGTCACGATTGAGTTCGACGCCAAAACCGGGTTTATCAAGCACTGATTTATGAATACGACCATTCACCGGAACCGGCTCATTGAGCAGAATCGGGTCAAACTGCGGACGCATCGTTGAACAATCCGGGCTGGTCATCAGGAATTCGCTGAATGGCGTATTGGTGAAGGTGATCACCGCATGGTGAGAGTAAACAGACGAACCGTGCGGCACCACCAGTTGCCCCCTGGATTTGGCGATTGCGGCAATTTCCACCAGCGTGGTTAAACCACCGCACCAGCCAACATCCGGCTGCATAATGTCGATACCGGTTTCTGAAAGCGTACGAAAAGATTGCAGTGTGCCGTGGTGCTCACCGCTGGTGACCATCATTCCGACTGGCGCGTTGCGTTTCAGTTCGCGATAACTTTCATACTGCTGTGGCGGCAGGCACTCTTCGATCCATTTCAGGTTATAGGGCGCGCAAGCGTGGGCCAGTTTGGTCGCATAGTTCACGTCCTGACTCATCCAGCAGTCGAGCATTAACCAGAAATCCTCACCGCATTTTTCACGCATATCCGCGACCATAGCGGCATCTTTGCGGATCCCCGCATCGCCATCATGTGGCCCCCAGTGCGTCGGCATTTTGCCACCGATAAAGCCCATCTCTTTTGCCAGATCCGGACGCGCACCTGTGGCGTAGAACTGAATCTCATCACGAACAGCGCCGCCTAAAAGTTTATAAACCGGAAGCCCGACCACTTTGCCGAACAGATCCCACAGAGCCAGATCGACACAAGAAATCGTATTCATCACCAGGCCACCAGAGCCGGAGTAATACAGGGTGGCACTGAGCATTTGATCGTGGATCAGTTTGATATCACTGACACATTTACCCTCAATGAAACGGTTAAGATGTTTTTCGACAATAAAACAGCCCATTTCACCGGCTGTCGAAACGGCGAATCCGGTCTGGCCGTTTTCTGCTTCGACTTGAACAACCAACGTGCCAAGAACGTTAATGCCAAATGACTGGCGTGACTGCTCGTAATCGCGGTATTTACTCATCGGGGTGGCAATATGATCGTCTATCCAGTGATTCGCCCCCTGGTCGTGATAATCACCGCCGCCAGCGCCTTTTTCTGCTGTCGCACCGCCAGTAAACCAGGCGCGAACCTGTTTAATTTTTGGTAGGGTCATGATGTTCTCCATTGTTATGAGGCTTGTAAGTCAAAGGGACTTTTCCATCCCAACAGACGTGAAATATCCCTGGCGCAGGCAATGGCCTTGCCCGCCAGATAATCACGGTATTCTTCATTGATTTGTAAGCGGGTACCGACCACCGAGATCGCAGCGGTAAGCTCGTTATTGGCGTTAAACACCGGCGCAGCGACACAACGGACATCGGCGTAATCTTCGCCGTTGTCATAGCTCCAGCCCTGACGGCGAATACGCGCCAGTTCTTCGTGAAGTTGCTGTGGATGAGTAATCGTTGTGGGTGTCGCCTGCTCCCAGACCAGCCCTTCGATAATACTTTGCTGTACCGCTGCAGGTTGCCAGGCAAGCAGGCATTTACCTATTCCGGAGCGATAAAGCGAAAGGCTTTTTCCTTCATGGGAACGCACGCTGATAGTGGCTGATGACTCCACTTTCAAAATGTAATAAGCGCTGCCGTTATCAATAATCCCCAGGTGACATAACAGCCCGGTGGTATCCATCAGTTGCGTCAAACGCGGTCGAGCCAGTTCCCGGAGATCCATCTTGCTTAACGCATGACCGGAAAGCTCCACCAGCCTGGTCCACAAACAAAAATTTTCCTGGTGATCAAGGCTAAGAAAACGCTGACGCCTGAGTTCATTAAGCAGCAAATAGGCCGTGCTTTTAGGGATTCCCAATGTGTCAATGATCGTCGCAGCACTACAGGGGCCAATGCGGGCAATCAAATTGAGAATATCAATAGCCCGTGTCAGGGCGGGAACTTTGCTTGATTCCAACATACTGGACTCCAGTCTTAGATACTGGAATCAGTCTCGTTGCTCAGGGGGAGTAAAATTGTGAAGCGCATCAAATCCCGCTCCTCGTCCAGCAGACTGGAGAAATTACGCACAAATTTGTGAATCAGCGCACGGATTTTTTCTTATTGAGTACAACAGGTTGGACAAATTTTGCCGGAGGGGGAATGTGCCGGTGCAGTAAACCGGCACAGAGTGGCGGAATCAGACAGATAAGGTCATGGACTCAACAACCTCAATCCAGCCATGCTCACTGGCGATATCCTGGCCGTTTAACCAACGGCGCAGCATATTCAGTGCCATCATTGCGCACACTTCCTGACGGATAGCCAGGCTGTAGCGCGTAGTGCTGAAACGCACACGCAGAGCGAAAGTGCCGTCTGGCGTGGCTAGCGCAAAGTTGAGATGCTCGTTCTCGAAACCCGAAACAGCCAGTGCCAGCCCGGCAAAATGGTTGGCCCGCCGTTCTGTAATCCAGTGCGCAGTTTGCGCCAGGGTTTCCTCCTGTGAAGGAACCACTTCACACGCCAGCAATGGAGCACCTGCGCGAGAAAGTTGCAAAGCCAATAAACCACCGGTGAATTGCTCGCTCAACGTCAGGCTGAACTGGCGGTTTTGCAATTCGCGACTGATCTGCGCGGGCAGTCCTTCAGTGCCTTCGAAAATCACGCTCTGTCCGGCAACACGTTTAACATCCAGCCACAGTTTTTCCATCGCCTGTTGCTCGCTTGCCGGTCCGGTGAGTTTCAGTTCGATGATAGGCATTGAGGAGCGATAGCCCATTGTTACGCCCGGCGGCAGTTGTAGAGTGTCCAGGCTTTGTGCCAGATCGCTTTCCGAACGACCAAAAGTAGTCAAACGCAGACAAACCGGCGGCTGCGGTAAAGAAAAACGCTCGCGCAGGCGCGGCAGGATTTCGTGCTCGACCATCACCTTAAATTCTGACGGTACGCCGGGAGTAAAGAACATCAGGCAACGATTAAGCTGCACGGCAAAACCACAGGCGGTGCCTACCGGGTTATTGATAAATTCAGCACTGGCAGGCAGCTCCGCTTGTTTACGGTTGCTCGGTGCCATTACTCGTCCACGTTCGTGGAAATAGCGTTCCATCTCTTTGAGCCAGGCTTCATGCAGCACCAGGCCTTCACCTTTTGCTGTCGCAGCGGCGAGTGCGCTTAAATCATCGCTGGTCGGTCCCAGCCCGCCGTTAACGATCAGCACATCGGCGTGCTGACTACGTTCGCGAAGAATGGTGACTAAGTCATCAAGGTTATCCCCCACCGTATTGCGGCGAGATAATGGCAACCCCTGATGAAAGAAAAAATCGGCCAGCCAGGCAGCGTTAGTGTCAACGATTTGCCCGTGTAACACTTCATCCCCGGTGGATAACATTTCCACTTTTAACATGGTTATCTCCTGCTTTTGTTATCGAATCACTATAACGCAAAGGGAGATAAGGCGTAGTAAGAAACTGAATGGCGCGACAGAATGCCGCGCCGGAAGGGATCAGAAACTGGCGTTAACCCCAACATACGGGCCGTCAGCCACGGCGTTGTCGCGGTTACCGTCTTTACCCGACAGATTCAGGTAGCGATAACCCGCCTCAATACTGACTGGACGCATAATGGTGTAACGCGCGCCAGCATTCGCTTCTTCATAACTTTGAATACCGCTGGAGAGCGAATCCGGAGAGTAGTAATACTCGCCAAACAAACGGAAGCTGTTGCCAATTTTCCACTGCAAACCACCTCCTACCGCTGCGGCATAACCTTCATCGCCGTAATTCGGGTTGGTGTAAACGCCTTTTCCGCCAACGGTCGCCATTAACGGCCCGAGAGGCAGATTCAACCCCAGCCCCACGCCAGCGACATCACCGTCGTCGTCGTTATGTGTCCAGTTACCGCTTAACGCCAGGCCCGTCGTTTCAGTCCCAAAACCGACACCAATATTGGTGTATTCTTTACCCGCCTGACCGCTGATGCTCATTGCATTGACCGATGCAGAAACCAACAGCATTCCGGCCAGACCTGCTAGCGCAATTTTTTTCATTATCCCCTTTCCCACAAGCAATTAATCAAAATTCCCAAAGCTGCGGGATTGTACTGCCTGGCACAGAGGATTCAATGAGCGAAAAAAAGGATCTAGTCACTTATTGTAACTAAATACTTCTTAAATAATTAAATGCCGAAAAAATAAACACACTTTATCGATACACACAAAAATAATAATAAGTACAGTTATCATCGCAAAAGAGATTACTGTCACTTTCACATATTTGTGAGTTACCGTATTCTCATGGTTTCTTTTTATTTATAAGGAATATCCCTGTGCGACAACGGACTATTGTATGCCCTTTGATTCAAAATGATGGTGCTTATTTGCTGTGTAAAATGGCCGACGATCGCGGCGTTTTCCCCGGTCAATGGGCGATTTCGGGTGGCGGCGTGGAGCCTGGCGAACGAATTGAAGAGGCACTACGCCGCGAAATTCGCGAAGAACTGGGATGATATTCGCACCAAGACGTATGCAGATGGTCGCAAGGAAGAGATTTATATGATTTACCTGATTTTTGACTGCGTTTCTGCCAACCGAGAAGTGAAAATAAACGAAGAGTTTCAGGACTACGCGTGGGTAAAACCTGAAGATCTGGTGCATTATGATTTGAATGTCGCCACCCGAAAAACGTTACGTTTGAAAGGTCTTCTGTAACAATGATGACAGCCATTACTGGCTGTCAGATTGAAAATTTAGTGGTTAACGAATTCCCCATCCAGATAAACTTTGCCTTTTTCCACATGCATGACTAAACCATCCAGATAATCAGGTTTAAATGTCGCGTCACGCTTATCTTTAGCAATATATGTCAGGCAATGATTATGGGTGAAAATAACGATATTTTTATCAGGCGCTTTGCTTTGTAAGTCCTTAATTGCACTATAAATCTCATTACCGCACTGAAGAAGTCGTTTATCTACCGTCAATTTTTTACCCGCTGAAAACCAGGTAGCCGACTGAATGGTCCGGACGGTATTACTGGAATAAAGATCGAAATCAGGGATATCAGCACTAAAAGCGTTGCCCAGTTCACGGGCATCCTGGGTACCTTTAACCGTAATACCTGTTTTATCTGACAAGCATTGATTGGTTGAACGGTCGCAACGTTCAGCATGACGAAACAAAACGACAACCGGGTGCTGCTGTGCCAGTCTGGCCAGTGTTTTATTGTCGATACGTGGCAAACCATTGCTACTCCAGGCGGCATGAGTACCCAGTCCGGCAATTGCAGCGAGCGCCAGTAAAATGATGATATATTTTTTTGACTTCAACGAAGAGCGGCAAAAAGCTAACACGTAAACTCCACCTATAGACAAGCGCAACCAGACAATTACCGTGAAATTGAGCTACATTTCTGGCGATAATTCGCAGTTGGTGTAATATTAAAAATCCTACGATGTCGGCAAAATGCCTCAAAATTTTGCCAAATGCAAAGCCT
>OBAX01000308.1_pt1 | contig 8062 bp, 7 predicted proteins | sample 1480351 | NCBI WGS metagenome assembly OBAX01 (sample SAMN01915212, study PRJEB22387) | human gut metagenome | isolation source: stool | host: Homo sapiens | place: USA
TTTAATGACTCTTGAAGATTATGTTGAATGTATTTTAGATAGGGATAGAAAAACATTTTATGATGATTTAGAATGTAGTGGTTTAGAAATTCTTAATAATAAGAATAAAACTCCCATAATTGCAGATTTTACTGAATATTCTCCATTACATAATGGTCATTTATTTTGTATGAATGAAGCAAAAAAACAACATCCTGAATGTCTGTTTGTAGCTATTATTCCAGGTTTATTTGAACGTAATGGTAGAGGATTACCATATATATTACCTCGTAAAAAAAGAGCAGAGTTAGCTATTAGTTTAGGTGCAGACATTGCTATAGAAGGTCCTCCAATGGGAGTAATGGGTTCTGGACAGTATTCATTATGTTTAGCACTTCTATTTAAGGCATTAAATGCTGATTATATTCCTAGGGGATATATTAGTAATGACCCTAAATTTAAAATAATACTTGAATATATAAATAAAGGTAAGGGAGTAGCACCTAAACCATACAAGATAATTTCAATGGAAGATAAAAAGGTGTTACTTAATGGTAAGCTAAGTAATGATGACTATGTTATTGTTTCATTAGCCAAATCCTTAAGTAAAATTAATTTTAATTATGAGAATAAATTTATTTTTATTCCTCGTTTAGAAAATGTTAGTGGTACTAGGATAAGAGAATGTATATCTAATAATGAATTTAATGATTTATCAGATATGCTACCTAAAGAAACTATTAATATGATAGAAAAGGAAATCCAATTAAATCATGCTCCTTTACATGATTGTAGGTTAAATAAGCGATTAATATACAATGCTAATCATTTATCAAGGGAAGATTTATCTAATTTAACTCTTATAGATAATAAAACTGTTAATAATATAATAAATAACAGACCATTTAGTAATGTTGATGAATTATTAGATAGTATTACTTTTGGATTTAGTAGTCATAGAAAACAAAGAATACTAAGTGTATTGGAGGTATGTATTTTTAAGGATGAAATACATAAATATATTAATAATTATCCACAAAAAATTAAAATTTTAGGATATAAAAATAAAGAAGTTCTAAATAAATTTAAAGTTAATTTGGAAAATAATTTAAAAGGAGAAAATGGAAAAGTATGCCAATAGATGATAAAGATTTTGTAAAATTAAATTACACTGGAAAAGTTAAAGAAACTGGAGACGTATTTGATACAACATATGAAGATGTTGCTGAAGAAGCAGGTATCAAAAACGAAAACAAAGATTATCACCCAATGATTCTTGCAGTAGGATCTACTCAATTACTCTCAAAATTACATGATGAAATTAAAAAAATGGATGTAGGAGAAAAACAAACAGTAGAAATCCCATGTGAAGAAGCATTTGGTAAAAGAGATCCAAGTTTAATTCAATTAATTCCAATGAAAGAATTCAAAAAACAAAACATTAAACCATTTGTAGGCATGCCCTTATCATTAGATGGACAACATGGAATTGTAAGAACTGTAGATGGTGGAAGAGTAAGAGTAGATTTCAACCATGAATTAGCTGGTAAAGATATAATTTATGAAATTGAAATTGTAGATACAATTGATGATAATGTTGAAAAAATTAAAGGATTAATAGAAGTATACTATGGAAATCCTAACATTGACTTAGAAAAAACAGAAATTCTTATTGAAGATGGTGTAGCTAAAATCACATTAGATAAATTAGCAGGATTCGAACAAAGATCTGCACAAGAAATAACATTATCTAAATTCAGAGTAGCAAGAGAAACATATGAAAACATCGATGAAATTGAAAAAGTTCAATTTATTGATGAATATGAAAAACCTGAACCAGAAGAAGAATCTGAAGATGCTCCAGAAGTATTAGATGAAGAATAAGTAATTAATTGGGATTTATTATCCCTAACTTTTTTTCATACTATTTTTGATGTAACTTCAATTACTTTTTCACATTGAATTAAATCTTCAATAGTATTTAAAACAGTACTTATTTTCTCATTTTCAATATAACAAATTAATTTATTGTTTTCAACTTTTGATTCAATAAATCCTTCATTATCAGGATATAATGAGTTATATGCAATTTGAGCATTTTTATTATCTGAATATGTGAATGTTATCTTAGTTTTTACTTTCATATAAATAGAACCTATATTTTTTTAGTATATAATTTATTTTATATTATTAAATATTTCATTGTATATGATTTATAATTATTATGATAACTAAAACATACTAAATTAATAGTATTTATTAAATTAATTAACACTATTTTTATATAATATCTTTAACAAATCATAAATTAGTATATTCGAATTCATGTTTTTCATGTAATTCAATAATTTTAAAGAATACTATTTATTGTATTATTAATGAATTTTTTTTAAATATTTTTTTTATAGAAAAAAAGTATTTATTTTTACAGGAGGAAAAATCAATGGTTAGACCATACACAAGAAAAGATTATATTAGAAAAATCCCAGCATCAAAAATTGTACAGTATGATATGGGTAATTTATCTGGAGAATTTCCATTAGAAGTAACATTAGCAGTTAAAGAACACACACATTTATCACACAATTCTTTAGAAGCTGCAAGGATTGCTGCAAACAGATATTTACAAAGAACAACTGGTAAATTAGGTTACAGATTAAAAATAAGAACATATCCTCACCACATAGTAAGAGAAAATCCTATGGCTACTGGTGCAGGAGCAGATAGGGTACAAAGTGGTATGAGAGGAGCATTTGGTAAAGCAGTAAGTTCAGAAGCTTTAGTACGTGCAAACCAAAAAATCATCACTGCATATGTTCAAGTAAAAGACTTTGAAAAAGCAAAAGTTGCACTTAACAGAGCAGCAATGAAATTACCAGTAACCTGTAAATTAGTAATTGATAAAGGACACGACCTTGTTCAATTCTAGATATAGGTTATGGTTATAAATTCATAAAAAGGATTCAATAATAGAATAAATAGTGGAATTTATATAACCACACTATGGTTAATTTTAATCCTTTATATGGTTATAAATTAAATTTCGAAGAAAAGTAATGGAATGAAATTAAATTAAAGAAGAGTGTTATAGATGAATTATGTTAAAGTTTTTGAAAAATTAGGTAAGGAAGACATACCTATAGCAGGAGGTAAAGGTGCAAATCTTGGTGAATTAACAAATGCAGGAATTCCTGTACCACCAGGTTTTGTAATAACCTCTGAAACATACAATAAATTCATAACTAAAACTGGAATAATCAATCAAATTAATGATATGTTAAATGGTTTAGATATTAATGATACATTAGAATTACAAAAAGTAGCTGATGATATTAAAAATCTAATTATAACAACAGACATACCAGATGATATTCAACGTGTAATTATTGAAGCTTATAATGCGTTATGTTTAAAAGTAGATTTAGATGAAGTAGTAGTAGCAATAAGATCATCTGCAACAGCAGAAGATTTACCTGATGCTTCATTTGCAGGACAACAAGAAACATATTTAAATATTTCTGGAATAGATGATGTTTTAGAAAATGTAAGAAAATGTTGGGCTTCTTTATTTGAAGCAAGAGCAATATTTTACAGAGAAGAAAATGAATTTGATCATTCAAAAGTATTAATTGCAGTTGTAGTTCAACAAATGGTTGACTCTGAAAAAGCAGGTGTAATGTTCACTGTAGATCCATCTACAGGAGCAGAAGAAATGCTAATTGAAGGAGCATGGGGACTTGGAGAAGGTGTAGTTTCTGGTATAGTAACTCCAGATACTTGTCGTTATGATAAAATAAATGATAAAGTAAAATCATACCTTGTAAATACTAAAAAAACCATGTTTACTAAAGATTCTAAAACAGGTTCAACAATTCAAATAGATGTTCCAGATGATCTAAAAGATAAAAAAGTTTTAGAAGATAGTGATATTGAACAATTAGTAACACTTGGTAGAAGAATACAAAAACATTATGGTGCTCCAATGGACACTGAATGGGGTGTTGAAAATGGTAAAGTTTACATGTTACAAGCAAGACCTATTACAACACTTGATGTTATTCCAGAAGATACTCAATCTCTTGATGATGAAGAAAGAGTAATTATTACACGTGGTTTAGGTGCAAGTCCTGGATTAGTATCAGGTACAGTTAAAGTTATTAAAGAATTAGATGAACTTGATAAAATTCTAGATGGAGATATACTTGTAACTACCATGACAACACCTGATATGGTACCTGCTATGAAAAGAGCAAATGGTATTGTAACAGATGAAGGTGGAGTAACATGTCATGCAGCAATTATTTCAAGAGAACTTGGAATTCCATGTGTATCTGGAACAGGTGAAGCTACTTCAGTTCTTAAAGAAAATACTAAAGTTACAATCGATGGTAAAAAGGGTATAGTGTATGAAGGAGACTTTGGTGGAGATAAAGATTCTGAAGAATCAACAACCACTCAAACAAATGTATCTGCAGCTCCATTAATAACAGTTACTGATGTAAAAGTAAATGTAAGTATGGCAGAAGCAGCTAAAAAAGCATATGCTACTGGTGCTGATGGAGTAGGATTACTTAGAACTGAACATATGATGTTAGCAACAGGAACAGTACCATATAAATTCATAGATGAAGGAAGAGAAGATGAACTTGTAAAAGTATTAGTGGATAATATTTTAAAAGTAGTTGATGTTTTCTATCCAAAAACAGTATGGTATAGAACACTTGATGCACCAACTGATGAATTCAAAACATTAGAAGGTGGAGAAAATGAACCTGATGAAGCAAATCCTATGCTTGGTTGGAGAGGAATAAGAAGGGAAATTGATCAACCTGATATTCTTAAAGCAGAATTTAAGGCAATTAAAAAATTACATGAACAAGGTTATACTAATGTGGGTGTAATGTTACCTTTATTACATAAACCTGAAGAATTACGTCAAGCAAAAGAAATTGCTAGAAGTGTAGGTTTAGAACCTCATAAAGATGTTGACTTTGGTATGATGGTTGAAACACCAGCAGCTGCGATAATTATTGAAGATTTCATAGCAGAAGGTCTTGACTTTATAAGCTTTGGAACAAATGATTTAACACAATATACCTTAGCTTTAGATAGAAATAATGAATTAGTAGCAAAACATTATTCTGAAGCACATCCAGCAATAATTAAATTACTTAAAAGTGTAATTAAAAAATGTAAAGCAGCTGGAGTAACAACAAGTATCTGTGGTCAAGCAGGTAGTAAACCTGAAATTGTTGAAATATTAGTAGAAGCAGGTATTGATAGTATTTCTGCAAATACTGATGCAGTTCCAACAATTAGAAAAATTGTTGCTAAAGTAGAGAAAAAAATCATGCTCGAAGCAGCTAAAAAAGCATTAATGGATGAATAATTACTTTAAAAGAATAAACACTCTTCACCACCCATTATTTTTTTAGAAAAATAATTACATATTTTTTTAAACATATCATTTTTTTTTATAAATTATTTGGGAATTTCTATTTTTAAATTTATTGTATAATTAAAAAATTAGATATATTGTATTATACAGTTTGGATATTGTAGGTTTAATGTATGAATTCTATTTTTTTGTATCATGTTGTTGTCTAAGATATATCTATTAAAAACTATATATTTTATAATGATTATATTAACTAAAATTTTTTTTATAGGTTAAAGAATGTTTGATAAAGGAAGAAGTAAGGAAGATGTATTTAGGGATTTAAATGTTTTTCATAATATGGATATGAAGTATAGTTCAGGTAGAATATTAGGTTCTATGTGTACAAAACCAGATCCTGTGGGATTAGAAGCATATAAAATGTTTATTGAAACTAATCTTGGGGATCCTGGTTTGTTTAAAGGTACTGCTTTAATGGAACAAGAGGTTATTAATTCTCTTGGTAACTTATTACATCTAAAGAATCCTTGTGGTCATATTGTAACTGGTGGTACTGAGGCTAATATTATGGCAATGTGTGTTGCAAAGTATCTATATGAAGAAGAAAATGAGGGTACTCCTGAGTTAATTCTACCAAAAAGTGCTCATTTTTCATTTAAAAAGGTACTGTCTATGTTGTCTGTTAAACCAGTTTATGTTCCATTGAATAATGAATATAAAATAGATGTTACAAAATTACCTGATTTAATAACTGATAATACCATGGCAATGGTTGGTATTGCTGGTACTACTGAGTTAGGATTGGTTGATGATATTCCCGAAATATCAAAAATTGCAAAATCATATGGAGTATATCTACATGTGGATGCTGCACTTGGTGGATTTATAATACCCTTTTTAAATTATAAAAATAACAATCAATTAAACTTTGACTTTAAGTGTAAAGGTGTATCTTCCATAACTATAGATCCACATAAAATGGGACTTGCACCAGTTCCATCAGGTGGAATTATATTTAGGAAGAAAAAATATCTTGAAAAATTATCAATTAAACACCATACCTAACAAAGGACAAACAAACAACAATAGTAGGTACAAGAACAGGAGCATCAACAGCAGCAACATGGACATTATTAAACTACCATGGAATGGAAGGATATAAAAAAATAGTTGAAAAAGTAATAAATCTAACAACATACACATACAACAAATTAAATAAAAATAAACACGTTACAATAATACATAAACCAGAATTAAATATAATATCATTTAAGGTAGACAATATTGATGTTGACACACTACAAAAACAACTACAGGCATATGGATGGATAGTATCATTGGCTGAATATCCTCATGTAATTAGATTAGTTTTAATGCCACATATAAAAAAAGAACATATTGATGAATTTCTAGTGGATCTTGATATAATAATACAAAAAAATAGATAGTGGTTTTAGTAGTGAATAAGATTTATCCACCATAGATTACTTTAATGATTTCTAATTCATCACCATTTTTTACTTTTTCATCTTCAGTTACAGTATCACCATTTAATTTAACAACAACTGTTTCAATAGGTATTTCTTCTTTTTTTAAAATATCTGCAATAGTTGTGTTTTCACTAATTTCAATATCTTTAATATCTTTTTTATTGATTAATTTTATAGTCATATTTTATTCTCCTATTTTTTCATAGATTTTCTCTAGGAATTTACATGATTTACAAATATCTTGAGAAGCAGGTTCACCACACTTTTTACAGGTACCATTAGGTTTTCCAGTATGATTTGTCATATACTCCTTTTTAATTGCAGGTTTTATTTTTTCAAAACCATTGAGTATTGAATACATGATTGTTGGATGTTTTAGTGTAGTTTCTCTTATAAAATCACCTATTTCCATTCTAAATGATTCATGTGCATATGGACATCCATCAAAATGTACTTCAAATCCGCTTTCTAAAACATATAATCCTATTTCTTTTTCAGGTATTTTACGCAGTGGCTTTATTTTCTGTGTAAAACGTTTATCTTGGGAGAGTGTTTTATAGCCAATTCTTACCATATTATTAACGTTACCTTCTAAGTAATTCATAACAATACTTTGGGTTTCATCATCAAGATTATGTCCTGTTGCAAGTTTTGTTGCATTAACATCCCTTGCCACTTGATTAAATATTTGTCTTCTAAATACACCACAATATGTACAGGCATGTTGTGCATAATTACATTTTGCTTCAGCTTCCATTATTTTATCAATAGTGAAGTTGTACTTATCTTTAAATGAAACAATATGATGTTTAATATCAAGTGCCTTTGCAGTTTCCTTAGCTATTCTAATACCCTCTTCACGATATCCACTAATACCTTCATCTATAGTAACTGCTTCTAGTGTAATTATATTTTTTTCCTTAAGAATATTCAATATCTTAAGTAGTGCTACACTATCTTTTCCACCAGATAACCCTACAAGAACCTTATCACCTTTTGTAACTAATTTTTCTTTCTTAATAGTTCTAAGTACTTGTTTTTCAATGGATTTTCTAAAACATTTACTACATAATTTCTGTCCATTGTATTTTCTATGGATAACTACATGTTTGCTTCCACATTGTGTACAAATAGTTTCTGTCAAATTTTAATCTCCCTACTTCAAAATATAGTGATTATAACTAAAAGTTTTTTT
>OBAX01000309.1_pt1 | contig 8055 bp, 9 predicted proteins | sample 1480351 | NCBI WGS metagenome assembly OBAX01 (sample SAMN01915212, study PRJEB22387) | human gut metagenome | isolation source: stool | host: Homo sapiens | place: USA
ATGAAATGACTGAGTCAGCCGAGAAGAATTTCCCCGCTTATTCGCACCTTCCCTAAGTATATCGAAATTACGGCAACCAAATATGATTCACCACCAATGTATGTCGCCATAGGGTTATTATTACTTTGTATGTATGGCTTAAGTAAGGATATCAACAAGATAAATGCCGCCATCGCGGGCGTAATATATCTGTTTTTACTCTCTTTGGTGGCGATTGTCGTTGCAAGTTTAGTTCCTGTATATGCCATTATCATCGTGTTCAGCACTGCGGGCGCGATGTTTTTAATCAGTATGCTGGCCGGTTTATTATTTAATGTTGATCCTGGTTCTCACCGTTTTATCATTATGATGACGTTGACAGGGTTGGCCCTGGTAATCATCGTGAATGCGGCATTAATGAGTGAACGGCCCATTTGGATAATAAGTTGCTTAATGATTGTGTTATGGTCAGGCATTATCTCGCATGGACGAAATAAGCTCCTTGAATTGGCGGGGAAATGCCATAGTGAAGAGTTGTGGAGTCCGGTTCGTTGCGCTTTTACAGGTGCATTAACACTCTATTACTATTTTATCGGCTTCTTTGGGATACTTGCCGCGATAGCTATAACGCTTGTCTGGCAAAGGCATACGCGTTTTTTTCATTAGCCGTAAATGCACATACTAAAGAACTTAACTAAACTTCACATCGCCGCTTCATTTTTCGCCCGTAGCTTCTTCGCCTGGCTTTCCAGCAACAGGTAACAGATCAGCGCCAGCAGCAGTGGGATAAAGTAATACAGCACACGGTAAGCGAGTAGGGCGGCGATAATTGTACCTTTGGAGGTATGCTCCCCAGCCAGTAGTGCGATAAACACCGCTTCCAGCACACCGATCCCCGCCGGAATATGCACGATGACGCCAGCAATACTACTAACCAGTAACACGCCCAGTACAAAGAAATAGTTCACGCTTTGACCAAGTAACAGCCAGATAATCGCCCCCATTACCATCCAGTTAACGCTGGAAATCAGCATCTGAGCGAGGGCGAATTTCCATGAAGGCAGCACCAGCTTTTGCCCTTTGATGGTCATATGGCGGTGCTTCGCGAAAGCGCAAAACCACAAATAAACCGCGATAATCATCAGTAAGCCAATGCCGAGAATACGCAGCGTAGTTTGATCGACATACCAGTGATCCGGCAACTCCACCACGCCTGCGGTAAAGATAATCCCTGCCAGTAAAATGTAGCCCAGCCAGTTGGTGGTAATACTGAGCGAGAAAATCCGCGTAATAGTGCTACCGGGCAACCCCAGACGAGAGTACAAACGATAGCGCATACCAATGCCGCCGACCCAGGTACTGAGCGTCAGGTTGAAGGCGTAGCAGATAAACGACACCAGCATCACCTGGCGCTTCGCCAGTTTGTGACCGCAGTAAAAGCGGGCGAGCAGGTCATAGCAGCCGTAAATCAGATAGCTGACGACCACCAGCCCGACCGCACTAAGCAGCGCAACGCGATTGTAGTCGCGGATGACCTTCCAGACCTCTTCCCAGTCCACTTTTTTGGCGTAGACCACCAGCAACACAATCACCGCGATAAAAAACAGCCAGGTGAGGATCTTCTTTGCTAAGCGCCAGCGCGGGTGTGATTTACTCATCAGGGTTTTACCCCCGTGTTTTCAGTTTTTACCCGATCCTGCGTTTCCATTGTCGGTTGTGCGGGCGGATCAACCTGCGCCAGACGTGGCGTGTGTGCCGGAAGCCAGCCAACCAGCGCCGGGAAGTGGCGTAAAAAGTGGAACGCCAGCACGCTTTTGGTCAGGTTCCACCAGGTGCGTTTGGGCAGCATGGTTTCATCCACCTGCTGACAATCTGCGGCAATAATGCCGTTCAGATTATCGCGCAGCGTCTGGTTAAAATGACGATCGTGGATGATGACATTTGCTTCGAGATTCAGTGACAAACTGAGCGGATCGAGATTACTGGACCCTACTGTCGCCCAGTGATCGTCCATCAATGCCACTTTGCCGTGGAGCGGGCGGCGGCGGTACTCAAAAACCTGAACGCCGCCTTTAACCAGATAGTTATACAGCAAGCGCGCACCGACTCTGACAATCGGCATATCCGGTTCGCCCTGAATGATCAGTTTGATCCGCACCCCGCGCCGTGCCGCTTTACGCAAGGCGTGTAAAAATCGATAGCCGGGGAAGAAGTAGGCGTTGGCGATAATCACTTCCCGCCGCGCCTGAGTGAGCATTTTCAAATAATGGCGTTCAATATCATCGCGATGTTCTTCGTTATCGCGCCAGACCAGCAATACCTGCGCTTCTCCCGGCTGGCGGTTCTCTTCCGCTTTGTGATGACGTCGCCACCAGCGTCGTGCCGCGCTCTGTCCAGGCAGGTTTTCCAGCTCAAACTGGAGAATATCTTCGACAATCGGCCCTTCAAGGCGTACCGCGTAATCCTGTTTAGCCTCTGGACCGTAGCTGGACATATGCTCGGCGGAGTAATTCAGCCCGCCAATAAAGGCTATACGCGCGTCGATCACCACAATTTTGCGATGCATCCGGCGAAACACATTGGTGCGCATACCAAAAAGGCGAGGGCGGGGATCGTAGTAGCGGAACACTACGCCAGCTGCCGTCAGTTCATTGACAAACTCATCGCTGAGATCCGGCGAACCGTAGCCATCCAGCAAGACTTCCGCTTTAACCCCGCGTTGCGCTGCTGCCAGTAGTGCCGCATGCAGTTGTTTGCCGACGTCATCCTCAAACCAGATAAACGTTTCAAGAATGATGCGTTCTTGTGCCTCGCCAATCGCCTTAAACACCGCGGGATAATATTGCTCGCCGTTTTCCAGCAACTGGATCTTATTGCCTTCGCGCCAGCTACATTTCATAAATGAATCTCCGCACTTAAAGGGGCATGATCAGAAAGGTGTCGCCATGTCCGCAGCGGCAACGCGGTTGGCGCGCTGGCGCTGGCATTTTTGACGTAGATCCTGTCCAGTCGTAGTAGAGGAAATTGCACCGGAAACGTGCGCGCCGGGCGTCCGTGGGCGCGGGTAAAAATCTCATCCAGTCCGGCCTGCACTTTTAACGGATGATTAGCTTTTTGCCGCCAGTCATTGAAATCACCCGCCACCAATACCGGTTCGCCGTCCGGTAGCTCATTCACCCATTCGGCGAGCATCGCAAGCTGCGCCTGACGGTGCGCCTCACGCAGGCCCAGATGTACGCACATCACATGAATCGCTTTTCCGGTCATCGGCGGCACAATGCGGCAGTAGAGCACGCCGCGCTTTTCCGCACCATCGACCGAAACATCGCGATTCTCATAATGTTCAATGGGATAACGCGACAGTACGGCGTTGCCGTGATGCCCTTCCGGGTATACGGCATTGCGACCGTAGGCAAAATCGCTCCACATAGTGTCGGCGAGAAACTCGTAGTGCGAGGTATCGGGCCAGTTTTCCACATGCAGCGGATGAACTTCGTGCGCGCCCATCACTTCCTGCAGGCAAACAATATCGGCGCTGACGGTACGCACGGCGTCGCGAAGTTCCGGCAAAATGAAGCGTCGGTTAAACGCGGTAAAGCCTTTGTGAATATTGATGGTGAGCACCTTGAACGAAAATTGTTGTGTTTGATCGGGCATAATTTTCCTGTCTTTGCCTCTTATCTCATTGAAATAGTGTAGTCGGCGTCACAAAAAGGTGCGGTCTTACGGAATTTTCCGTAAAGTTCGGTACTCTGAGTAAGTAGAGATAAATTCTTCAGGAGAGAAGCCATGAAGTGGCAACAACGTGTTCGTGTCGCAACGGGTCTAAGTTGCTGGCAGATTATGTTGCATTTACTGGTAGTGGCGCTGCTGGTGGTGGGCTGGATGAGTAAGACTCTGGTTCACGTCGGCGTGGGATTATGCGCACTGTATTGTGTCACGGTAGTGATGATGCTGGTGTTTCAGCGCCACCCCGAGCAACGCTGGCGTGAGGTGGCAGACGTGCTGGAAGAGCTGACCACGACCTGGTATTTTGGCGCAGCGCTGATTGTGCTGTGGCTGTTGTCCCGCGTTCTGGAAAACAACTTTTTGCTGGCAATTGCAGGGCTGGCAATCCTTGCCGGCCCGGCGGTAGTGTCTTTGCTGGCGAAAGATAAGAAGTTACATCACCTTACGTCTAAACATCGCGTACGCCGCTGACCCTGTCGTGGCCGTTATCACCAGTAGCGGCCACAAACTATTCCACACAATATCCAGACTCGCATCCTTCAAATAAATCTGCTTGGTAATGTCCGTAAAGTGGCGAATAGGGTTAATCCACGTCAGGTTTTGCAGCCATACCGGCATGTTTTCCACCGGAGAAACGTAACCGGAAAGGAGAATGGCGGGCATCATAAAGACAAACACGCCGATAAACGCCTGCTGTTGTGTTGAACAGAGTGATGAAATCAACAGACCGAATCCCACCAGCGATAAACCATAAATCACCATCGTAAAGTAGAACAGCGCCAGCGATCCGGCGAAGGGGATTTGATACGCCCAGATACCAATCGCCAGCACAATGGTGGCCTGGAAGGTGGCGACAATTAACGCCGGTACGGCTTTGCCGATGAAGATCTGCCAGGTGGTGAGCGGCGAAACCAGTAGCTGATCGAGCGTACCTTGTTCACGTTCGCGGGCGACGGAAAGTGAAGTGACGATCATTACGCCGATAGTGGTGATCATGGCGATCAGTGACGGCACCACAAACCATTTGTAGTCGAGATTCGGGTTATACCAGTTGCGTACCACCAGCTCGCTGTTGTTAGGTTTCGGTTTTCCTTCCAGCAGCTCCTGCTGATAATTTTTGACGATCTGTTGCAGGTAGTTGGCGGCAATTTGCGCACTGTTGGAGTTACGCCCGTCGAGGATCAACTGCAAAGGCGCGGTCTGGAAGGTATCCAGTTTGCGCGAGAAGTCAGCCGGGAAACGCACCAGTAGTAACGCCTTTTGTGTGTCGATGGTTGGGCGGATCTCCTGTGGGCTTTTCAGCAGCAGCACATGAGTAAAGGCGCTGGCGCGGGCAAAACGTTGGGTCAGCTCCACCGAATGCTCGCCGTTATCTTCATCGTAGATGGCGATGGTGGCGTTAGTCACTTCCAGCGTGGCGGCGAACGGGAACAGGATCACCTGAATTAGCACGGGTAAAATCAGAATCGCGCGGGTTTGCGGTTCGCGCAGCAACGACTGCAACTCTTTGCGGATTAACGTCCATAAGCGATGAAACATGCTCTTCTCCCTAATCCAGCCGACGTTTGGTTTTCAGCCACGTCAGGCCGATAAACATCACCGCCGAAGCGATCAAAAACAGCACGTTTACCACCAGCACCACTGGAATATTCCCGGCGAGGAACAGGCTTTGCAGGGTGCTGACGAAATAACGAGCGGGAATAATGTACGTCACCGCGCGGATCACCGCGGGCATACTGTCGATCTGAAAAATAAAGCCGGAAAGCATAATCGACGGCAGAAAAGCGGCGTTCAGGGCGACCTGAGCGGCATTGAACTGGTTGCGGGTAATCGTGGAAATCAGCAGCCCCATCCCCAGGGTACTGAGTAAAAACAGGCTGGAGATAAAAAACAGAATCAGCAGCGACCCGCGATACGGCACGCCGAGAATAAACACTGACACCAGCATACACAGCAACATCGCCAGCATCCCGAGAAAGTAATAAGGGATCAGCTTACACAGCAGCAGTTCCGTGCGGGTAATCTCCGTAGAGAGCAGAGCCTCCATGGTGCCGCGTTCCCATTCTCGCGCCACCACCAGCGAGGTGAGAATCGCGCCGATGACCGTCATGATAATGGTCACCGCACCGGGGATAATGAAGTGCTGGCTAATCGCCGCCGGGTTAAACCAGTAGCGGGTTTGTACATCAATAAGCGGTTCAAAAGTCTGCCCGTTGTCCTCCGCTCGCTGCATTTGCCAGATCTGCCAGATCCCTTCGACATACCCCTGTACAAAGTTAGCGGTATTCGGCTCACTGCCGTCGGTGATCACCTGAATCGGTGCGGTGGCGTTGGCGCGCTCCATCTGTTCCGCAAAATCCACCGGAATAACCACCAGACCGCGAATTTTCCCCGCCTGCATTTTGGCGATCAGTTCCTGACGGTTATCGCTGATGGTGGCGTCGATGTAGGGCGAACCGGTCATGGTGTGGGTGAAATCCAGCGCCGCTTCGCTACGCTGTTCCAGTAAAATCCCGACCCGCAGCTTGCTGGAGTCGAGGTTAATGCCGTAACCAAAAATAAACAGCAGTAGCAGCGGGATCACTACCGCAATCAGCCAGCTACTCGGATCGCGAACGATCTGCCGCGTCTCTTTAACGCACAGCGCCCGTACGCGACGCCAGGACAGGATCGGGTTACTCATTGCTATGCTCCTTATCCCAGTCGTGGATCAACTGAATAAAGGCTTGCTCCATGGTGGGATCGGGTTGCTCATCGTTAGCCGACTGTGCTTTCAAATCGTCCGGCGTGCCGCTGGCGATTAATTTCCCGCGGTACACCAGGCCGATGCGGTCGCAATATTCCGCTTCATCCATAAAGTGGGTGGTGACCATCACCGTGACGCCTTTCTCTACCATGCTGTTGATGTGCAGCCAAAATTCACGGCGGGTGAGGGGGTCAACGCCGGAAGTCGGTTCGTCGAGAAACAGAATGTCCGGTTCATGCATCAGCGAACAGGCCAGCGCCAGCCGCTGTTTAAAACCTAATGGCAGTTCATCGGTGGCGTGGGAGGCGATACTTTTCAGGCCGAACGCCTCGCTCATGCGGGAGATTTTTTCGTTCTGCGCCCGACCGCGTAAGCCATACACACCAGAGAAAAAGCGTAAATTCTGTTCGACCGTCAGGTTACCGTAGAGCGAAAATTTTTGCGCCATATAGCCGAGATGCTGGCGCGCTTTACCGGAACTCTCTTTCAGATCCATCCCCAGCACCAGCGCCTGGCCGGAAGTCGGCACCAGCAAACCGCACATCATCTTAAAGATGGTCGATTTACCCGCCCAAATTTCTTGGTCAGTTCTTTCGCTTCGATCACCGTCTCGCCGGGTGTGCCTTCTACCGTATGTAATATTGCGCCCAGCGGCGATTCCGAGGTTCCGGCACCGCCCAGCAAATCAATAAACGCATCTTCAAAACGCGGCGTAGTTTCGTTGATGTTGATTTCCGGCATCCCGTCGGCATGGCGAATATCGTCTGGTGTGGCCTCTTTTTTGAGGATCAGACGTACCGATTTCCCCTGAATCATGCCGTCGCTGACCTGCGGCAGTTTCAAGGCGCGTTGCAACAGTTTGCGGTTGCCCTCGTGTGGACTGGTCATCAGAAAGCTGCGTCCGGCCATGGTTTGTGTCAGGGCTTTTGGTTCTCCCTGATACAGCAACTCGCCTTCGTTCATCAGTAACACGTCACGGCACTGCTCGGCTTCGTCGAGATACGAGGTACTCCAGAGGATTAACATCCCTTCGCCCGCCAGCTCATGCACCATCTGCCACAGTTCGCGCCGTGAGATAGGGTCAACGCCGACGCCGGGTTCATCGAGCAGCAACACTTTCGGTTCGCCCACCAGGGTACAGGCCAGACCGAGTTTTTGTTTCATCCCACCGGAGAGCTTGCCCGCCAGGCGTCCGGTAAACGGCCCAAGAGACGTAAACTCCAGCAGGCGAGCAAAAGTTTGCTTACGTGCCTCGCCGGTGACGCTGCGCAAATCCGCGTACAGATTGAGGTTCTCCATCACCGTGAGATCTTCATACAGACCAAATTTCTGCGGCATATAACCGAGCACGGCGTGCAGCGCGCCGTCGTTTTTGATCGGATCAAAGCCAATCACCGTGGCACTGCCGCTGTCGGGTTTCAGTAATCCCGCCAACATCCGCATCAGCGTGGTTTTACCTGCACCGTCCGGCCCCACCAACCCCGTCACATAACCGGCGTGAATGGTACAATCGAGCGGCGCGACGGCGGGCTTGTCCATGCCCGGAAAGCGTTTTTCCAGGCCGTTCAGCGTGATAACGGCATCATTCATGTCCTGCCTCG
>OBAX01000310.1_pt1 | contig 8025 bp, 7 predicted proteins | sample 1480351 | NCBI WGS metagenome assembly OBAX01 (sample SAMN01915212, study PRJEB22387) | human gut metagenome | isolation source: stool | host: Homo sapiens | place: USA
GTGGCACTTCTGGCTCAGGCAGCGGCATACGCGGATGGAATGCCAGCGCGCGCAGCAGCGTCATCTCAACGCCCATGCGACGGTCCGGCGCATACGGTAATTCTTTGCGACCAATCAACAGCGTCTGATAGTAAAGCTGAATATCCGTCGGCGGTATGGTGCGCGCCAGTTCACGCATCCGCAGCTCGATGGCGGCCATGTCGTTGCCAAGTGCAGCAGGCGAAAGTTGTACCATCGCAATACGATGCAACAGGCCGAGCATTTCCACCAGCAACGCTTCCCACTCGATACCACGGGCAGCGGCTTCATTAATCAGCGCCATTACGCGCTCGCCGTTGGCCTCGACCATCGCTTCAACCAGCGACAGCGCCTGATCGTCGTCAAGCGTACCCAGCATCGCACTGACCGCCTGGGTTGAAACCTGGCCGTCACCGCTGGCAATCGCCTGGTCGGTCAGACTTAAGGCATCTCGCAGGCTGCCTTCAGCGGCGCGTGCCAGCAATTGCAGCGCCCGCGGCTCGTGAGCGATATGTTCTTCGTTGAGGATGTGCTCAAGCTGATGGCGAATTTGCTCGACATCCAGCGCCTTGAGATGAAATTGCAGACAGCGTGACAAAATCGTCACCGGCAATTTCTGTGGATCGGTCGTCGCCAGCAGAAACTTAACGTGCTCCGGCGGCTCTTCAAGGGTTTTTAACAGTGCGTTAAAGCTGTGGCGCGACAGCATATGCACTTCGTCGATCAGATAAACTTTGAAACGACCACGCGCCGGAGCGTACTGGACGTTATCCAGCAGGTCGCGGGTATCTTCAACTTTGGTGCGCGAGGCGGCGTCGATTTCAATCAGATCGACAAAGCGCCCCTGCTCGATTTCACGACAGTTATCGCACACGCCGCACGGCGTCGCGGTAATGCCGGTTTCGCAGTTTAGCCCCTTCGCCAGCAGTCGGGCGATAGAGGTTTTTCCGACGCCACGGGTGCCGGAAAAAAGATAAGCATGATGAATACGCCCTAACGACAAGCCGTTCGCCAGTGCGGTCAGCACATGTTCCTGGCCGACGACGTCAGCAAAGGTTTGTGGGCGCCATTTTCGGGCTAAGACCTGATAACTCATTGGCAGGCTCTGAAACGCTGGAAGGTGGATTCACGAAGGGGTAATGCTAACACAGCCCCGTCAGAACGGCGAGGCTGAATGCACATCTTGTGCTGTCCGTAGCGTGGGCAGCACAAGACTGGCGATAATTAATGGCCCGGGAACGGGACAAGGCTGTAGCTGGTAATGCCCTGTTTTTCGAGACGCTGTTCGCCGCCGAGATCGAACAGGTTGATAATGAACGCAGCGTCAGCCACTTCACCACCCAGACGACGGATCAGTTTAACGGTCGCTTCGATAGTGCCGCCGGTTGCCAGCAGGTCGTCCACCACCAGAACTTTGTCGCCCGGTTTGATGGCATCAACGTGGATCTCCAGCTGATCGGTGCCGTATTCCAGGTCGTAAGTTTCACTGATGGTTTCACGCGGCAGTTTGCCCGGTTTACGGACCGGTACAAAGCCAACGCCCAGACCCAGAGCTACCGGAGCGCCAAACAAGAAGCCACGCGCTTCGGTGCCGACAACTTTGGTAATGCCCGCATTTTTGTAACGCTCAACCAGCAAGTCGATGCTGAGAGCGTAAGCTTTCGGGTCTTCCAGTAAGCTGGTGACATCGCGGAAAAGAATGCCGGGTTTTGGGTAGTCCTGAATGCTTTTGATGCTATTTTTGAGATACTCAAGCTGCTGTGCAGTCGCGGTCATAAGTGTATGCCTGCTTGTTACGGTGGTACTCACGGCGCGTTTTAAACGTATCAAAAGTAACAGTTGTTTAACCTTTGACCGCCTGCGCCTGTGCTCGAAAACGCCAGAATGTACTGGCTGTACGCAATAATTGCAACTGCGATTGTTGTGCTTCAGTGCTTTTCTTGCTTTTCATCAATCACCGGAATTCGCCACATATAGAAAAGCAAACAGGCGAGAATTACCAGCAACATGATGCGCACCCATGGCATCTGGACGAACCACAGAGAAATGGCAAACGTGAGCAAAATAAGCAAAATCGCCCGCGGTTTGACGCCGCGCGGCATCGCATGATGTTTCTGCTAGAAACGTAGATAGCTGCCAAACCATGAGCGGTACAGCAACCAGGCGTGAAAGCGCGGGGAAGAACGGGCAAAGCACCAGGCCGCCAGCAGGATAAACGGCGTCGTCGGTAATACCGGTAATACCACGCCCAGCGTACCCAGCACTACCGCCAGCCAGCCAATGATGATTAAAATGATTCGTTGCATATTGAGTGTTGTCAGCTTACAGAGTGGCTACTTTAGCATAACAATTATCATTTTCATTGAGGTCTTATCGTGAAAACCGCCCTGCTGCTGGAAAAACTGGAAGGACAGCTCGCTACGCTGCGTCAGCGTTGTGCCCCGGTGTCACAGTTCGCCACGCTAAGTGCTCGTTTCGACAGGCATCTTTTTCAGACTCGTGCGACAACACTACAGGCTTGTCTCGACGAGGCGGGCGATAATCTGGCTGCGCTTCGTCATGCAGTTGAGCAGCAACAGCTGCCGCAAGTGGCCTGGCTGGCGGAACATCTGGCGGCACAACTGGAAGCCATCGCGCGTGAAGCCTCCGCCTGGTCATTGCGCGAGTGGGACAGTGCACCACCGAAAATTGCCCGCTGGCAGCGTAAACGTATTCAGCATCAGGATTTTGAGCGGCGGCTACGTGAGATGGTTGCCGAACGCAGAGCCCGTCTGGCGCGGGTGACCGATCTCGTGGAACAGCAAACGCTGCATCGTGAAGTGGAAGCCTATGAAGCGCGCCTGGCACGCTGCCGCCATGCGCTGGAAAAAATCGAAAACAGGTTAGCGCGTTTAACCCGCTAGCAATGGAGAGAATATGTCACTGGAAAATGCCCCTGACGATGTCAAACTGGCTGTCGATTTGATTGTGCTGCTGGAGGAAAATCAGATCCCTGCCAGTACCGTGCTGCGCGCGCTGGATATTGTAAAGCGTGATTATGAAAAGAAATTAACGCGCGATGATGAGGCGGAAAAGTGAGAAATAAATGGGGTCGCTAAATGTCCCCTAAGGTTGCGGGCAAACGCAAAACTGCCTGATGCGCTACGCTTATCAGGCCTACACCGCTCCTGCAATATATTGAATTCTTGCGGTTTCGTAGGCCGGATAAGGCGGTCACGCCGCATCCGGCATGAACAACGCGCACTTTGTTAGCAATCTCGGGGCAACTAAATGTTGCCCCCTTTCGTTTTTACCCTACCGCTGGCGTCGGGTCATCGCCTTTGTAGTCGCGTTTTACTTCCGTCACCTCATCGCCCTTCTCGTTGTGCAGATGCACTTCAAGCTGGTTAAAGGCAATGTTGATGTCGTTTTCACGGCACAGCTGATCGATAGTACGGTTCAGCTCATCGACAGTACGACTACGGTCACGCAGTTCACGCACATACAGACGCAGCTCATGATCCAACGTGCTGGCACCAAATGCCGTAAAGAAGACTTCCGGCATTGGTTCGTGCATCACCCTTGGGTGCTCAGTCGCCGCCTTCAGTAACACTTTACGCACTTTTTCCAGATCGGAGCCATAGGCCACGCCGAGACGGATCACCAGACGCGTAGTAGTGTCAGTCAACGACCAGTTGATCAGACGCTCGGTAACAAACGCTTTGTTCGGGATGATCACTTCTTTGCGATCGAAATCGGTAATCGTTGTCGCACGAATACGGATCTTACTTACCGTCCCCGAGAAGCTACCAATGGTTACCGTATCGCCAATACGCACCGGACGTTCGAATAGAATGATCAAACCGGAGACGAAGTTACCGAAAATTTCTTGTAAACCAAAACCAAGACCTACGGATAATGCTGCGGCCAGCCACTGGAGTTTATCCCAAGAGACGCCCAGCGATCCGAACACCGTCATCGCACCAACAGCAATAATGATGTAGTTAAGGATGGTAGTAATGGCATACGACGCGCCCTGGCGCATATTCAGTCGCGAGAGCACCAGCACTTCCAGTAAACCAGGCAGGTTGCGAATCAACGCCCAGGCCACCATTGAGGCGATAATCGCAAACAACAGACTGCCCATGGTGACGTTTTTCACCACCGCAGCGCCAGCTTCAGTGCCGTTGTAATGCCAGAGCGTGATGCTGTCGAGATAGCTGAACACGGTGATCAAATCGGACCAAATTGCCCAGAACATGACACCGAACAGCGCAAACATCAGCAACATGGTAATACGCAGCGTCTGCTGGTTAACTTGCTCCAGTGCAATGGTGGGTTCTTCCGGCGGTTCAGCACCTTCTGCGCCCTCTTTCACCAGATTCTGCCGACGCGCCAGCGCACGACGCCAGGCGATACGCCGCGCCGCTACGCTTAAGCCACGCAGTACCGTCTGGTACAGCAGGTTCCAGATGATCACCAGATAAACGGTTTCAATCCAGCGTCCTGCCAGACGCAGCGTAGTGTAGAAGTAGCCTGTAGCAGTCAGCACCATCAGCGCAATCGGGATTATCGACAGCACGGTAATGGTGACCAGTCGCATGGTGTGCGACTCTTTATCACGCCAGCTTTCGCGGCACATCGGCCATACCAGGAAGGCAATCAGCAGCAGGTTGAAGAAAATCATCGCTTGCCCCAGCACATCATCCATCAGATGCAGCGGGGAAAGTTCTGCCACCACAGACCAGAAATGGATAGGCAGCAATGCGAGACTGATGCGGACAATTTGCCGACGCCAGTGGCTGGTCTGCTGTTCCGGCATGCCGAAGTGACGTACGGCAACGCCGTTTTTCTCCAGTACCTTCCAGCACAGGCCAAACACCAGCCAGAATATCGCCAGTTTTTTGCTGAACGACCATAGCAGTTCGCTGATGTTGAGCTGCATGGTCAACAGAATCAGGCCAACCGCGAGAATAATCAGGCACACCGGCAGCGCACGGATCAGGTCGATAAGGATCGCTTTTGGTGTGTTGAGCTGGCTGTCGTTACGCAGGGAACCCACAGCGGAAGCCAGTTTTTGTTGATACGCTTTCAGCCAGCCCAGACGCCAGTGGATCAGCCCGGCAATCAACAGCAGCGGCAAACCAGCGAGGAAAGCGATAAAAACGGCGGGCCAGGCTTTTTGCCAGTTCACCGTGATTTTCATCGACTTAAATTCATCTTTCAGGCTTTGCGGGAACGCTTTGATCCAGTCCCAGTCCATTGGACGGTTACTGTTCACCCAAAAGATTTGCTGAGTCAGGATGGATTTCAGGTTTTTCGACACACTCATTAACTGCTGCTGGTTGATTTGCAGGTTAATGGCCATCATCAGCTGGTTACCCAACTGTTTGTTGAGTTGATCCAGCAATTCGCGACGCATATCAACCACTTGCAATAACGCATCGTGAACTTCGCTGTTGACTTCGTTGGTGTGACCTTCTTCCAGTTTGTTGACGAACGCATCGCTCTGGAAGAGTGCATCACGCTGCTGGTTAACTTCAAACTGTTCGAGACGCAAATCCGCGATGCGGTTGGTCATGTTTTCCAGTTCATCCGCCGAGGGCAGCGTTTGTTGTTGCTGGTAAAGGATACGAGACAACAGCAGGCTGCCCTTCAGGACGGCAATCTGCTCTTTAATATTGCGTTCCGATTGCAGCGCCCGCTCCAGCCAGTTTTTGACTTTAATGTTTTGCTGCATCAACTGATTACCGTTTTCAGTCGCGGTAATCAGACGCTGACTTAACTGCTGGTTAATTTCCAGTTCCTGCTTCACCAGCGGATTAGCCTGAATACGCGCGGCTTCATCCGGGGAGACGGCTTCCTGCGCCGTTTTTTCGGTTAAAGTCAGGCGCTTGCTGTTTACCGCTTCTTGCAACAGTTGTAACTGGTGCTCCAGACGAGCGCTGTTCGCCGTCACGTAATCACGTTGCTTTTGCAAGGTATCCTGCAAGACGGTGTTCCCTTCCAGGCTTTTACGCTGCTGGTCAATCTCCGCATTCAGCAACGCCTGCTGGGCCTGCATTAACACTTTCTGGCTGGGACGTAAGGCTGTCTCGCCGACATCAGTCCCATCCAGACGACTGCGAATTTGTTGCAGCTGCTGCGAAGCGTTATACATCGCATTTTGCACGCGTTCGGGCTGCGTCTGTAACGAAACCAGCTGGCTGTTATAAGACGCCAGATCGTTTTGTGCGTTTTGCAAATCGTCCAGCGCCTGGGCAACGCGAGTTTCCAGCTGGCGCAACGACAGCGTGCTCAGAATTTTGCGCGTTTCTTCGTCGTTATCGACATCGCTAAGTGCTGTTAACGCCGCGGTCGCCTGGCGCATTTTTTCCGGCGCTTCAGCGACTTTTTGCCGTAGCTGAACTGTCTCTTCTTTTATGCGATCGATTTTATCGAGGGTGGCTAATGTATCTGTCAGATCCTGCTGCACCAGTTTGTCCTGAGCAGAAAGATCTTTTTGTTTATTTAGTGAGTCAAGTTGCGCCTGCAGGTCCGCTTTTGTCGGCAGATCACCATTCGATGACGCCCGCGCAAACGCCGTGTTCTGGCATAACAAGACAAAAACAAAAGCAATAAATGCTGAAAAAACAAAATGCCGTGATCGTTTGTAATACTGGAACATAGTCATGATGAATGAAGGTTTCTGAACCTGAAGAACGACCTGAAAAAGTCAAACCGCAAGAATATCACGACGCAGTGAACCAGAATAGCAACGACGAAAATGTCCAGGAAAAATCCTGGAGTCAGATTCAGGGTTATTCGTTAGTGGCAGGATTACGAAGCGTGGGGCACAGGAGATACATCTCCAGTAAGATGGCAACGTAATCGCGGGCTTCTTTTTTAAGATCAAAAGATTGCGGGGCAAAGAGCCAGTTTTCCATCAGGCCGGAAATATAGCCGCGCATAATAATTGCTGCGCGACGCGTCATTAAATCCGCAGGCAACATTTTCGCTTCAATACAATGTTTTAACGTTTGTTCTATACGGTCATAACTTTCCAGACAGAGATTACGTTGTGCCTGTTGCACAACAGCCATTTCTCCGACAAATTCGCATTTGTGGAATATAATCTCCATCAATAATCGACGCCGTTCTTCTGTCACCGTGGATTCAAGAACATGAATTAATATCTCTCTTAATACTGAGAGTGGATCGCCAGGGAATTTTGCCTGATACTCAAGCTCTAGTTCACCAATATTGGATTCTGACAGTTCCCAGATCTCACTGAACAAATCCGACTTGTCTTTAAAATGCCAGTAGATTGCACCGCGCGTAACGCCAGCTGCTTTTGCAATCTCGCCCAGCGAGGTGGATGATACCCCCTGCTGTGAGAAAAGACGTAGAGCCACATCGAGGATGTGTTGGCGCGTTTCTTGCGCTTCTTGTTTGGTTTTTCGTGCCATATGTTCGTGAATTTACAGGCGTTAGATTTACATACATTTGTGAATGTATGTACCATAGCACGACGATAATATAAACGCAGCAATGGGTTTATTAACTTTTGACCATTGACCAATTTGAAATCGGACACTCGAGGTTTACATATGAACAAAAACAGAGGGTTTACGCCTCTGGCGGTCGTTCTGATGCTCTCAGGCAGCTTAGCCCTAACAGGATGTGACGACAAACAGGCCCAACAAGGTGGCCAGCAGATGCCCGCCGTTGGCGTAGTAACAGTCAAAACTGAACCTCTGCAGATCACAACCGAGCTTCCGGGTCGCACCAGTGCCTACCGGATCGCAGAAGTTCGTCCTCAAGTTAGCGGGATTATCCTGAAGCGTAATTTCAAAGAAGGTAGCGACATCGAAGCAGGTGTCTCTCTCTATCAGATTGATCCTGCGACCTATCAGGCGACATACGACAGTGCGAAAGGTGATCTGGCGAAAGCCCAGGCTGCAGCCAATATCGCGCAATTGACGGTGAATCGTTATCAGAAACTGCTCGGTACTCAGTACATCAGTAAGCAAGAGTACGATCAGGCTC
>OBAX01000316.1_pt1 | contig 7965 bp, 4 predicted proteins | sample 1480351 | NCBI WGS metagenome assembly OBAX01 (sample SAMN01915212, study PRJEB22387) | human gut metagenome | isolation source: stool | host: Homo sapiens | place: USA
CGGTTTTTCTGGCATGGTCTCACGGAGAATTTTTGCTGCCGCCATGACAGACTCCACATTGGAGAGGTCGGCATAGTGGTCCACACGCCATTCCAGAATATCAAAGTCCGCTTCACGATAGGCGAGAGCTTCGGATTTCACGCTGGCGATATCTTTCGCCATCAGCGAGACGATGATTTTAGGTGCGCCCGTACCAATGACGAGATCTTTTACAGTTACGGTTTTCATTTTTTACCCTTTCTGCACGCGGTCAGCCTGTCAGGCACCGAACCCCATGACCTGTTTAACATATTCCAGAGGGAAATCTTTGCCAGTCCATAATGTGAACTGTTCAGCCCCTTGTCACAACAACATGCCGTATCCATCAATCGTTTTGCAACCAGCTTGTTGCGCCTGCTGCAATAACTTCGTCATATGCGGGTTATACACGCATTCAGTGACCAGAAGTCCCGGATGTAACAGACTGATATCATTAACCAATGATTCATTCTCAAGGGGTTTCATACCCACTTTTGTGCCATTGGTTAAAATGTCGGCGGAAGCCAGGGCTTCAGCAAAGGCTTGCTGATCGGCGAGATCGGTGACCGTGACGACACAATCGGTGTTTTCATTAACCCGCTGCGCGAAGGCGAGGGCTTTATCGAAGAACTCATCCCGACGGTTAAAGAGTTTAATTTCTTTTAAACCTTCAATTGCCCCCTGCGCGCCAATTGCCGTTGAGGCACCACCGGCCCCTAACAGCACCATCGTTTTGCCTTTGATATCAAAACCGCTTTCTTTAATGGCGCGAATATGGCCCGTGCCGTCGGTGTTATAGCCACGCAGATAGCCATCATCATTAACGATGGTGTTGATGGCCCCCACCAGTTTGGCAGCTGGTGTTAATTCATCAACATATTCACACGCCAGTTGTTTGTTCGGCATCGATACACCAGTTCCGCGCATTTTGAGGGCTTTTAATCCTTCAATTGCTCCAGGAAAGCTATCGTTATCCACTTCGAAGGCCATATAGGTAAATGGCAATCCCGCTTTTTCTAAGGCTTTATTCTGCATTTCGGGCGATAAACTGTGGCGGATAGGATAGGCCATCAACCCAATCAATTCGTATTTTGCGGTAACATCCATAATTAACTCCTTTAACCTCTATGCTTAATTGTGTTTAACCGGGTGCAAAATTTACGCTCGCCAAACCGCACATCATTTTCAGGAATAATGAAAACGCGGTAATAGCGGATAAAAACAATAATTGCGGTAATCAGGGCCAGCAGCGCGAAAGTAAAATCGAGAACAATGATATATTGCAGGCCGATGTTCGACAGATAACCGGTAATCAGTGGAATAACAAAGTTAGCCAGTCCACCCATCATCATATAAATACTGGTGACTTTGGCTTTGCTTTTGGGAAAAAACTCTGACATGACCGAAACGCCGAGCTGTAAAATGCCGCCAGCTGCTGAGAAACCGATAACAAAGGCTCCGGCATTGCACACCAGTGGAGAAGGGTACAGGTAGATAATGGCTGCTGTTATTGTTGCCAGTGCAGAGTTAAATACATTAGCCCAGATGGGCCGGACCATTTTTTTCAGTAGTGCGGCAAAAATAAAGACACAGACCAACGAGCCCATACTGTAATAAGAGATGGTTTTTAATGCCTCAGCTTCTGACATACCAGCAAAAGCCATCGCATATTTGGGCATCCACACCACAATCACATAAAAGGTCGAGAATGCGGCTACACCGAACAGTACCGATGAAACACCTTCCAGCCAGACTAACGGTTTGCTGTTCATTTGCGGTAATTCATTAGTTACGCTGGCGTCCACCAACTGGCTGGGGAATTTGCTTTTCAACAGCATCAGCGTGATCAGTACAAATAGAATACCCGGAATAATCAGCCCATAGCCGTACCAGATATTATTGAGCAACATATAGCTCACCAGCATTGGGTAGAACATTTGCCCAAATGACACCATCGCTTTAACCAGTATGACCGCCGAACCAGAGGCTTTCGGAAAGCATTCCATGAGCGCGGGGTAGCCACCCGTATCCAGCGCTGAGTTAGCGATACCTACGCACACTGCCAGACCGTAGGCGAGAGTTAAATTCGGGCAAGCGGGAATACCAAAGAAGAATAGCAGATACATTATTACTGCCATTAATATCACCGCCCGACGACCAAACTTATCGGAGATCACACCGAAGAATAAAATACTGATCAATCGCCCCAAACCGATACCGGAAATTAAGTAGGCAATGCCCGCGTTGTCAGTGGAAAACTTTTCCGCCAGAGATGACATATTTTGGGCAAGCGTAATAACACTAATGCCGTGCAGGAAGTAGCTGAAGTAAATACAAAGAACAGCCAGGATAAATGGCGTGCTGAAAGCCTTATTTTGAGACATTTTCACAGCTCCTTGCTGAAAGATAATTTCGTTACCGTACGTATTGTTCTCCGACGGTTTACATAATTACTATACTGAAGATGATTTTCCCTGGGTACATGGCATAAAGTTTATGTTTCCAGGAATATTGCATGTCATAGTTTGTTTTTGATCGCGATTTTCCTTAGTTAGCGCAGAAAGAGTTATTTATCCGTAAGATCTTGCATGACCTGAAAAGAATATTGCATTACCCACCCGGAGCGACATTTTCCTTTAGCGAGTGATGCCGCGTTTTTTTGCGGCTGCGTAAGCCGATAAACAGTGCCAGTAAAAAACCGATGGCAGCGATGGCGGTATCGAACCACATAATATCGGCAATACTTCTTTGGGACAGATGAGCCGTAATCAACGGAATAGTAAAGGTCGCAATACTGCCCGCACTGTAATAGATCCCTGTAGCTTTACCTTTAGCGTAAGGGAAACGTTCAGCCATTAACGTCAGGCCAATTTGCACAACACCTCCAGCAGAGGTAAAACCAATGACAAAAGCAAATATTATCACCACATAAAATGTGGGATGCAGGCAGACGGTAAACAGAGCAATAAATGAGATAAAGGTGTACAGCATCAGTAATGTTGTTGGGCGAACGGTATTACGAATGAGTGGAGCGGTAATAAATACACAAAGCAGCGAACCCACGGTGTAGATACTGAGTAGTTTGATCGACATAGTGTATGACATGCCTGCAACAAATTGTCCGTACTGTGCCAGCCACTGGCTAACCAGATAAAACGTTGCCATTGAGATATAGCCATATAAGGTATAACTGGCTAAATCGATAATTGAACAGCGATGTTCCGTAGAGCTGGTGGTTTTCTTTATGACAGGTAAGCGACGACCCGGATGGGGTGGGAACGTACAACGGTATAAAAACAGAGCGTTAATAAACATAATGCCTGCAGCAATCATAAAGGACCAACCGAACCACAGTTCAGCCCACACTAACAGGCTAATGATTAGCGGTAATAAAAATTGTCCGCTGGAAACAAATGCTTTAATTAAAATATTGGCTGTCCCAGGTGAGCGTGGAAAAGCTTCCATCAAACTGGGATAAGTGCCTGCATCGAGAAAACTGTTTGCCATTCCCGCCAGAAAGCCAAAAACATAAGCGATAATGATGTTATTGGTCTGCAGGATGCCAAAAAAGAAGGCCATATAGCAGCACATCCCGAGCATGATAAAAGGGCGGCGACCAAAGCGATCGGATAATAATCCTGCAAAAAGCAAGACACTTAATCGACCAATGCCCAGCGATGAGATAACTATCGAGACACCCGCGGCATTAGTCTGCCAAAGTGTCTCCAGCGAGGCCATATTCAGGCTCATCAAAAGGACGCCCATACCATGCACCAGGTAATTAAAATACAACCCAAGTGCGGTAGGGAAATAGGGATTTTTCATAGGTTCTACTTAGCAAAGGTGCTTTAAAAAGTGAAGCGATGTTGTGTCAGCATCCGTTCATTATTGTTGTAACAACGACAATTCCTTTCTGTGGAAAAATTAACAAAGCCGCTCCAGATCGTGTGCATATAATTCAGCAGCTACCGATTGATAGATCTTCCAGTCAATAAAATTGCCATCAGGGTAGACTCGTTGAAATGCGGTTAAGTCGGGGAAAAAACGCATGGTGTTGTTGCCGATGCGGTTATTTATTTTCTCTATGATGGCATGAAGATGTTTTTTTCTTTGCTGACGCATAGCCAACAGTTGCTCGACTACACGATCAGGAATGGCACACTTGCCATTTTCCCACTGACGCCAGCTTTCACTGTCACCGGTCTGGGCAATCCAGGTCGCGCATTCATCAATAGTCATGGCAAAAATATGGCGGAGTGCCTGGAGTTCATAAGCGTTCATCGTGTAATGGCTGCATGAAATAAACAATAAAATATAAATAACATTATCAGCCTGCTGACGGCTTGAAGAGAGTCACAGTATCTTGTGCAACATTATTGGAAAGAGTGAGGGGCGAGGTAGCGAAGCGGAAAAATGTTAAAAAAAAGCCCATCGTGGGAGATGGGCAAAGACTACACACAGCAATTCGTTGTTTCACTCAGGGGATTTCCATGCTTATAAATCAATATGTTGATTTATAACCGTGAGCTAATAGTAGGCATACGGACTTTTTGCGTCGATCAGATTCGTCTCATTAGTTTAAAAACTGTAAAGAATTTGCGACAGGTACTACCAGCTGAATGGCGGTAAGCAGGAAAATATGGGGAAGAGCAAGCAAATATCAATTAGCGGTGGTTAACAATCAGGCGGCAGAGCCGCCTGATGAGAAATTACTTATTCGGTTTCTCGATTTCGCCAAGTTCTTCGAGAATTTCTTCCGGTTGGTCCGTCGGCGGCGGGACTTCTTCCACCCACGCGGCAAACAGACGCCAGGAAACGGCTAACAGAACCGGACCAATAAACAGACCGATCATCCCGAAAGCAATCAAACCACCAATAACGCCAGAGAGAATCAGGATCAGCGGTAAATCGGCACCCATGCGAATTAACATTGCCAACCACACCGCTCCACACTAACAATACCGTTCCCCAGGTGGTATCGCCAGTCCAGTAGAGCCAGATAATCGCCGGAATCAGTACCGGCAACGGGCCAAGCTGGACAAGGCAGGAGAGGATCATTAACACCGTTAGCAACGTTGCATAAGGTACGCCGGATACGGCGAGGCCGATACCGCCAAGCACTGCCTGTACTAACGCCGTCACCACCACACCCAGCGCCACCGCGCGGATAGCCTGTGCCGCCAGCAGCACGGCGGCATCTCCGCGAACGCCTGCCAGACGGGTTGCAAAATGGCGAATGCCTTGTGCCACCTGTTCACCGCGCCAGTACAGCAGGGCACTGAAGAGAAGCATCAGCGCACAATGCACCATAAAGCGCCCGATATGCGCCGCCTGCCCAACGAACCAGGTGGTGGTGGTGCCAATATAAGGGCGGACTTTCGCCATGATCGCCGTCCCCCCCATATCCAGCAAGTTGTGCCAGCCTGCATACAGCTTCGCGCCAATCACCGGAATGGTATTAAGCCACGCCAGATCGGGTAACGTCATGTCACCGCTGGAAATGGCTTTAATTAGCGGGCCGCTGCCGTCGACGATACTGTTAACCAGCAAAGCAATAGGGATGATAAACACCATCACTAATAACAGCGTCATCACCAGAACGGCGAGAGAGCGGCGGCCAAACATGATCTTTTGCAAACGTAACAATACCGGCCAGGTGGCGATAACCACCGTACCGGCCCATGCAAAGCCGAGAATAAAGGGTTGAACAATCCACAGACATGCCACAATCATGATGGCTAAAAACAGCACCGAAAGCAGAATTTGTGCGACATCCCTGGGCTGACGAACATTTACCATAACTACTTTTCACCTTTTTTGTGCGTCAAATCGTCGACGCGACGTGAACACGCGAAACTCACCTGCATAATGATGAGCAATTTCAGCGGTTTTTAACAGGCCGATTCTGCCCTTAATTCTGATGGGCGTGTTAGAAAAAAATGTGGTACAACAACTCAGGCAACACGCAAACGATTTACTCGTCGTATTTCAAGTTGCATGTGCTGCGGCTACGTTCGTTCACCCCAGTCACTTACTATTGTAAGCTCCTGGAGTTCACTCGCTTGCCGCCTTCCTGCAACACGAAATCCATAGAGTAAACAAACATCACCTTTCAGTGCGCTATTGCAGCAGCCTGAAAGAATAGTGTATCGACCTACATCACAGACCGCAGGAAAGGGTCAATATAATGATTCCACAGATTTCCCAGGCACCCGGCGTCGTTCAACTGGTGCTTAATTTTTTGCAAGAGCTGGAGCAACAAGGTTTTACCGGCGATACGGCGACAAGTTATGCCGATCGTCTGACAATGTCGACCGACAACAGTATTTACCAACTTCTCCCCGATGCGGTGGTATTTCCGCGTTCAACCGCAGATGTGGCGCTGATCGCCCGTCTTGCCGCGCAGGAACGCTATTCATCGCTGATCTTTACCCCCCGCGGCGGCGGCACCGGCACTAACGGTCAGGCGCTCAACCAGGGGATTATTGTTGATATGTCCCGCCATATGAACCGCATCATCGAAATTAACCCTGAAGAGGGCTGGGTGCGCGTTGAGGCCGGGGTGATAAAAGATCAACTCAATCAGTACCTGAAACCGTTCGGCTACTTTTTTGCGCCGGAACTTTCGACCAGCAACCGGGCAACGCTCGGTGGGATGATCAATACCGATGCATCCGGTCAGGGATCGCTGGTCTATGGCAAAACGTCAGATCACGTACTTGGCGTACGCGCGGTGTTGTTGGGGGGCGATATTCTCGATACGCAACCTTTACCCGTCGAATTGGCGGAAACGCTGGGTAAATCCAATACCACAATCGGGCGAATTTATAACACGGTTTATCAACGTTGCCGTCAGCAACGCCAGTTAATTATCGACAACTTCCCCAAACTTAACCGCTTTCTTACCGGTTACGATCTGCGTCATGTCTTTAACGATGAGATGACCGAGTTCGACCTGACGCGCATTCTGACGGGTTCAGAAGGGACGCTGGCCTTTATTACCGAAGCGCGGCTGGATATTACACGCTTGCCTAAAGTGCGCCGTCTGGTGAACGTCAAATATGACTCTTTTGACTCTGCGCTGCGTAACGCGCCGTTTATGGTTGAGGCGCGGGCGCTTTCGGTAGAGACGGTGGACTCAAAAGTGCTGAATCTGGCGCGGGAAGATATTGTCTGGCATTCCGTCAGCGAGTTGATTACCGATGTGCCTGACCAAGAGATGCTCGGGCTGAACATTGTGGAATTTGCTGGTGATGATGAGGCGCTGATTGATGAGCGGGTAAATGCACTCTGTGCGCGGTTGGATGAGCTGATCGCCAGTCATCAAGCAGGTGTCATCGGCTGGCAGGTGTGCCGTGAGCTGGCGGGGGTTGAACGTATCTATGCAATGCGCAAAAAAGCCGTTGGTCTGCTTGGCAATGCCAAAGGTGCCGCTAAGCCAATTCCGTTTGCTGAGGATACCTGCGTACCGCCGGAACACCTGGCGGATTATATTGCTGAATTTCGCGCGCTGCTCGACAGCCACGGCTTAAGCTACGGTATGTTCGGTCACGTCGACGCAGGTGTCTTGCACGTCCGTCCAGCGCTGGATATGTGCGATCCTCAACAAGAGATTTTGATGAAGCAAATCTCTGATGACGTGGTGGCGCTGACTGCGAAATACGGTGGTTTGTTGTGGGGCGAGCACGGCAAAGGTTTTCGCGCTGAATACAGCCCGGCGTTTTTCGGTGAGGAACTTTTTGCAGAACTGCGCAAAGTGAAAGCGGCATTTGACCCGCATAACCGACTCAACCCAGGGAAGATTTGCCCGCCAGAAGGTCTCGATGCGCCGATGATGAAAGTGGACGCGGTGAAGCGCGGTACATTCGATCGGCAGATCCCCATTGCGGTACGCCAGCAGTGGCGCGGTGCGATGGAGTGTAACGGCAACGGTTTATGCTTCAACTT
>OBAX01000343.1_pt1 | contig 7549 bp, 7 predicted proteins | sample 1480351 | NCBI WGS metagenome assembly OBAX01 (sample SAMN01915212, study PRJEB22387) | human gut metagenome | isolation source: stool | host: Homo sapiens | place: USA
AGGTGGAGGTATTATTTCAGGATTTAACTGTATAGAAATTGCAAAAAATAACAGTAATAAAATGCTTGAATCTGGAGATAATTCATACCTAGAAAACTATGAAAGAGAATATCATGAAAGATATGATGAAGAATTTAGGACTCAACATAATGTTCAAAATATAATGGAAAACATGACTGAGGATGATTTTAATTATATGTTCAATCAATTAAATGAATATGATGTTGATAAAATAATTTCAGAATATGGTGATATGGATAATCAAATTCCATTACTAAAACAATTAATAAAAACAGGAATAATTTTTAAATTATTACCAAAAATAGGTGTAAGGAGACTGAAAAATATATGGAAATCACTGTAGTACTTTCCCAAGAAAATGAAACATTACCTAAAGCAGAACTATTATCAAGACTAGAAACATTGGATATAAAATACACTATTTTAAATGAATATCCTGGAATAATAGAATTGGATGTTGGGGCTACATGGGAAGATATTGTAGAATTGGGAAGTCATTTAGGATATACTCATGAAATACTAAAAACAATATCTAAAACAACACCAGAAAAACTTGAAGAATCAATAGAGGATATAGATTGGACAAAATATGTTACAGATTCATTTAAAGTACGTGTTAAACGTATGGGTGGTGGTGATGTTGATAAAGATAAAATTGAACGTAATATTGGTGGATTTATTAAACAAAAATCAAACATGCCAGTATCATTAGATGATGCAATATGTACAATTAAGTTAATATACACAAATCCAGAACAAGTAGTAAATGAATACAAAGAAGTATCTATAAAAAAATATAATAAAGTAATAATAAGCCAATTAATAATAGAACAAGATAAAAAACATTTCTTTGACAACAAACCACATAAAAGACCATACTTTCATCCAGGTTCAATGAGTCCAAAACTAGCATTATGTATGGTGAATTTAGCTCATGTACATAACAACGACACTGTACTTGATCCATTCTGTGGAACTGGTGGAATTCTTATAGAAGCAGGAATATTAAATACTAAATTAATTGGTTCAGATATTGAAAAACATATGTATGAAGGTTCAAAACTTAACTTGGCACATGAAGGTTTTGAAGACTTTAAAATAATGTGGGAAGATGTACGAAAATTAGAACTTGATGAAACAGTTGATGCAGTGGCAATGGATCCACCATATGGTATATCAACAACTCTTGGTGGAGATAATACAAAAGAACTATATCATGAAGCACTAATTGCAATTTCAAATTATTTAAAAGATGATGGGTATATATGTATGGCAAGTCCACATTACATAGACCTAAATGAAGTTGTAGAGGGTACACCCCTTAAAATTAATCAACAACATGCTATTAGAATGCATAAAAGTTTAACACGTATAATAACTGTTTTATCAAAAAAATAGGTGATAATCATGTTAAATGATTTAAAAATATTGGATACTACTCTAAGGGATGGAGAACAAACACCTGGAGTATTAATCACATCTAATGAAAAGTTAAGAATAGCTTCAAAATTAGATGAGTTAGGTGTGGATGTTATAGAAGCAGGTTCTGCTATAACATCAAAAGATGAACAAAAAAGTATTAAAACCATAACAGAAAATAAGTTAAATGCAGAAATATGTAGTTTTGCAAGACCAATGAAGATAGATATAGATACAGCACTTGATTGTGATGTGGATAGTATTCATCTAGTAATTCCATCATCAGATTTACACATTGACTATAAACTACGTAAAACAAGAGAACAAGTAGAAGAAATGGCAGTTAATGCAACAGAATATGCTAAAAGTCATGGTTTAATAGTTGAATTATCAACAGAAGATGCAACAAGAACAGGTATGGATGATCTTAAACATCTATATAATCAATGTATTGAGGTTGGAGCAGATAGGCTATGTGCATGTGATACAGTGGGAATCTTAACACCAGAACGTTCCTATGAATTCTATAAAGAATTAGCACAACTTCCACAACCACTTAGTGTTCATTGTCATAATGACTTTGGACTTGCAGTTGCAAATACACTAGCAGCTTTAAATGCTGGAGCACAACAGGCACACGTAACAATAAATGGTCTTGGAGAGAGAGCAGGTAATGCTTCCTGCGAAGAGTTAGTAATGGCAATAGAATCATTATACAACATAAAAACAGGAATAAAAACTGAATTATTCTATGAAATATCTCAACTTGTAGAGAGAATATCTGGAGTTACACTTCAATCTAATAAGGCAATAGTTGGAAGTAATGCATTTGCACATGAATCTGGAATACATGCAGATGGAGTACTAAAAAAATCAGAAACATATGAACCAATAAAACCAGAAACAGTAGGACATAGAAGAAGATTTATACTAGGAAAACATGTTGGAAAACATGTGATACATGAAAAAATAAAGGAAACTAATACACAAGTAACAGATGATGAATTAAATAGAATATTTGAAAGAGTAAAATCATTATCAGACATGGGAAAAACAGTAACAGATGTGGATTTACAAGCAATAACAGATGATATTCTAAATATTGACATGGAAGACTCATTAGTACTTCAAGAATACACAACAGTTTCTGGAAATAAAGTAACACCAACAGCATCAGTAAAAGTAAATATAAATAATAGTGAAAGAATAGAAGCAGGAGTAGGTGTAGGGCCAGTTGATGCTGCAATTGAGGCAATACGAAAAACAATTAAAGATACTGCTGATATTACACTTGAAGAATACCATGTTGATGCAATTACTGGTGGAACAGATGCATTGATTGACGTACTTGTAAAACTTAAATATAATGATAAGGTAATAACAGCAAGAAGTACAGAACCTGATATTATAATGGCAAGTGTAGAAGCATATTTAAAAGGAGTAAATAAAATACTTACAGATGAAAAAAGAAGATGAAAGAATGGATTTACAGAAACAATTACTTAATGAATACACAATAACAATACATTCCTATCCTGATAATACAATTGAAAATATTCCAGAATTTCTAAAAAAAATAGATAACATAACTTCCCAAAAAGAAGATTCAACGATACAGTTATTGGATTGTGATTATATCTGTGGAATTAAACACTTAAATCAAGCAATAGCACAGTCAATAAAGGCATTTCAGGAAAAACAAAATTTTGCTCATGACAGAGGACTTGAAATATGTGTAAGATTATCAGCACAAAAACAAATAACACAGGCTCTTAACTTACTTGGAATTAAAAAACAAGGAAATATTACAGTAGTATATATTAATACAACAGATAAACAAATAATGGAAGTAGAAACGTTTTTATCCAATAGACGTGATGAATTACTAGAAGAATATGACTCTAAAAAAATAGTGGAGAAATATGAACTAGTAAATGATGAAAATATAGAGGATACTCTCTGTGAAAAAATTGCATTACTTTCAATAAAAAATTAATTCTCTTTTTCTTTTTTTAAATAATTTGTAATGATTTTTACACTTGAAATATATGACTGCATGGAGTAACTTCATTGTTCATTTATTGATTCTATTATAATTTCTATTAATTCATCAATTTTTTCTTGATTTAATTGATTTATATCTAAATTTTTTACTTCTATGGCAACACATGGTTTTTTTAGTCTATTATAATTAGGGCCTGTTGTTATTATACTTTTATTATCTGTAATATCGAGTTTTTGTCTTATATTATATGCTAATTTTTTAGTTTTACTTTTACTTTCTGTTGTAAATATTGTGTTTATTCCAATGGAGTTACTATGTATGACATTATGTGTTGTATCATCTTCTAATTTTTTTGATAATTCTTTTTTAAGATAAGTATTTAATTTTATTGTTTTATCTAATATGAGTGGTGCCTTTGTTATTTCATTACTTATTCCAGCACATGTTATATTATCTGCTTTAAATGTTTTTAATAGGTGGTTGTTGAATTTTAATTTCTGTGTTATGTTGTTTATAAATCCACCATTTTCTATATTCACTATTTTAGGTGAGCCTGTTGAACATATTTGGATATCACAGTGTTCTTGTGATGACAATTCATTAGATCCTACTGTACCTGAAATATCTAAAACAAGGATAACATCATATAGGGCACATAATTCAAAAATTTCATTTACAGGTTGTAATGCAGTATAACCAGCGAGAGTTGTAATATAAATAGAACCTACATTGTTATTTTTTAAATAATTATGAAGATATTCAATATTTATAATACCATCATCTGTGTCAATAGTATCTACTTGTTTTTTTAATATCTTTGCACTTCTTTCCAATCCATTCCATCCACCTTCATCAGGTATAAGTATAGGTTCAGGTAGTGCTTCAACAACAGTTAATATACAACTATTTGCACTATTGAGTATATGTGTTTCATTTGAAGGCAATAACTCTTGAATACCTTCAATAGCATCAGTATAATAATCATGATTAGAGTAAATAGCCTCCTTCATAAGGGAAGATGCATCTTCAGAACGTTTTTTATAATCTAATTTTAACAAATATATCACCAACCTAGAAAAACTCATCAAGAGTAGTTTGTCTTTCTTTTAATATTTCATCTAATAAATCACTAGCCCTTCTAAAATCTTTAATTGTAAGTTTTAATTTTGTTTCAATATAATCTAGTGATTGTTGCATAGTTTCAAATTCCTTAGGCTTTGAATTCATTGCATGACGAATATTCTCACGCACATTAAACACACCCAATGGAATATAATCTTCATTAGCTTCTCTGAAAATAATACAACCTGCTTGTTGTTTGTCCCGTTCCATCTGTTCAAGAACAGCCATCTTAGCAGTATAGTAACATCCACCAACACGTGAATATTCTTTTTTTCCATGATCTCGTTCATAATCAGTAAAAATCATAGCACCATTACTTGTATTTAAAAAGGCTTCCATCCATTCATACTGCCATGGTGTAGGTATTTCAAGAATAGCATAATAATTATTTAGACTGGTAAATTCATATACTTTATAACAATCAATTTGAGAATAATATTTAACATTCTTAAGTAAATTATTTGCAATTGTAGTATCAACAGCAGTTATTGACCAACGGGTAGGTACTAATTTTCTATTCTTCTTCTCACCCATAGTTCCAACAGAAAATGCTTTTTGTATCTGTGAAAATGGAATATTTTTCTTATGTAATATTTCAACAGCATCACTTGCCCTTAAATCAGTATCATAGTATGCTTTTTCTAGTTGATAATCCCATTTTACATTTTCAATATCAAATTTCTTAAGAAGAGCACTTGGTCCATGTGGGGTATTTTCTGCACTTAAAGTCATACCATATGGCTTTTTATTAAATTCTGCTTCACTAACTATTGATTTTGAAGCCATAGATATTTCCTGTAATTTTTCAACATAACTATTTTCAAGATCATTTATTCCAATTGTCTGTTTTCCCCTTACAAGATTCAGACGATAATTTATAATCTCTTGTTGGGAAGTATTTGTTGAAATCCATTCTTCAGGTTGATCCATAATCATGGAATCTTCAAATTCTGGTGCAATTAATGGTCCAGCATATACCTTAGGATAGTTATAACTACCAATAAAAATTGAAGGAGGTGTTGTACCATCAATTTCCTTGCCTATTTTCTTTGATTTCATATTATATAACTGTTTTGTTATGGTTTTTAGAAATTTATATTTACTTTCAATCATTGGTATTAACCCCCTCTTTTTTAGATTAACTATTATTATATTATTATATCTTAATAAAGTATTATAGTATTCAATTAGAGAATAATATTTATGAAAGATGATCTTTTTAAAAATAATATTGGAATAATAGGAGCAGGGCATATAGGCCAAGCATTAGCACTATCATTACTTGAAAAAAAATATCCTCGAGAAAATATACAACTATCATATAATGGTTCTATTTTCACATTCAGTGATTTATATGATAATAATTTAGATGAATTAATACATAATAATTCAGATATTGTAAAATCGTGTTCTATAATAATTTTATCTGTACCTCCACAGAACTTTAGACAGATTGGTGAATTTGGATTAGATGAAGATGTACTTGTAATTTCTTTCATGGCTGGTATAAGTATAGATACTATTAAAAGACAAACAGGATCAAACAATGTTGTACGCATTATACCAACAGGTCCTGGTACAATTAGAAATTATAATGCCATAGCAGGAGTATACCCAGAAAATAAGAAAGCTAATACTATTTTTAAATTATTAGAAATAGATTATTACGTATTAGATAATGAAAATCAAATGAAATACATGGTTTTAGCAGGATGTTTACCTGCAGTTTACTCTGTTGTCGATGCACAATTAGATGAAAATAAAGAAGCTATTGGAAAAATTGCTGAGGAATTTTCAGATTTTATTGAAATTTCTTCAAAAGCAGAGAAATTAGTTCCCAAATCAAATAAAGAAGAATTTGTAAAGGAAGTTTCAACACCTGGGGGTGTAACAGAAGCTATTATAAATAGTCTTTCTGAGGGAAAATCATTATATGATTCTTTAATCAAAGGTTTAGAAAGAAATGAGGAATTATCATAAAATGAGATTATGACATGATTGGAACAAGTAGTTATTAAATCATGTCATAACCTCTAAAAATAAAGTTATAGTTCTCTTAAAAAAAAATAAATAGACTTTGACTTACTCCAACTATTATGGTTGGTGTTTCTCGGGCAATAAACTATTATTGTAGTTTAGATTAATCGAGCTATCCCCCACAGCCCATGGGTTTGTTTAATCATAGCTTCTTCTTTTTTAGGTTTAAAATAATTATCTTCAAACCATTATTTTAGTGTTACTGATGATTTTAATTGTTTATATTCTTTGTCTATCATCCTCAACATTATATATAGGGTATTTTAGACTAAGAAAGATAAATTTAATTTTTTTGTCTACAATTTCATATTTTATCAATAATATTATGAAATTGAGAGAGTTTTTATGAATAAATATTAATTTTCTAGGATAACTTCATTTTTTTTAAATAATTTTAATTTATACAATTAGTAGTATTTGCTTTGTTATAGTGGTTGTTTTTGTATAAATCAAATTATTTTTCGTGTATTTTTAGCATTGCTTTTTGATTTTTCACTAGTTGTTAATTGTAATATTTATATTACTTATTTAAAATTTCATCTAATCTTGTAGAACAATGAATTACGAATATGTTATAGTTGTTATGATGATACTATGATCATAATTCAGAAATATGATGCTATTTTTAAATAATGTATATAATTTTAGTAAAATCTTTAAGTTTTGAAATATTATATCATACTATTGTTATTGAGAGTCTTGATAGTGATAATTACTTTTATTATACTTGGTTGAATTATCATATTCATAATAGTAATTAAATTAATACTTTGATTATGTTTTATCTATTATTTAGTTAATCATTAACTTCAATTTTTTTTAAATAGATTGATTTTAATATTCCTATTTTAAATTTCGGATGGCTATCTATTATTTACATTGTTTTAAAGATTTTTTTGTAAATACACAGTTTCTCATGTTTTTTTTAATTTCGATACAAAGTAA
>OBAX01000347.1_pt1 | contig 7497 bp, 6 predicted proteins | sample 1480351 | NCBI WGS metagenome assembly OBAX01 (sample SAMN01915212, study PRJEB22387) | human gut metagenome | isolation source: stool | host: Homo sapiens | place: USA
TTGTCCGAGAAAATTGTACAGCTAAACGAGGAAGTAATCAAGGAGGAAATCAAGGAATTGGTCCGCGGCAGCGTGGAAGAGACGCTGAACGAGCTGCTGGAAAAGGAGGCAGAGACCCTGACACAGGCGGCCCGCTACGAGCGCAATGAAGCTCATCAGGGCTACCGTAGCGGTCACTATGACCGCAATCTCACCACGACCTCCGGCGATGTCACGCTCCATGTGCCCCGCCTGAAGGGAGTGTTCTTCGAGACGGCCATCATCGAGCGATACCGACGCAGGGAGAGCAGTGTGGAGGAAGCCCTCATTGAGATGTACCTGGCTGGTGTCTCTGTACGCCGGGTAGAGGATATCACCGAAGCGCTGTGGGGCAGCAAGGTCTCACCCGCCACCATCAGTGAGCTGAACAAGAAAGCCTATGTTCATATCGAGGACTGGCGGAACCGGCCCTTACAGGGCGGGCGGTATCCGTATGTCTACGTGGATGGCATCTACCTGCGCCGCAACTGGGGCGGAGAATACGAAAATGTTGCCATTTTGGTGGCGATCGCCGTGAATGAGGATGGTTTTCGTGAGGTCCTGGGTGCCGCCGAGGGGATGAAAGAGGACAAGGCCAGCTGGATCAACTTCTTCCAGTGGCTCCGTGGTCGTGGCCTTGACGGTGTGAAGCTCATCGTTGGCGACAAGTGTATGGGGATGCTGGAGGCCGTGGGCGAAGTATTCCCAGACGCCAAATACCAGCGCTGCACCGTGCATTTCTACCGTAATGTCTTCTCTGTTGTGCCTAAATCAAAAGTCAAAATTGTAGCGAAAATGCTCAAGGCGATCCACGCGCAGGAGAGCAAGAAGGCATCCCGCGAGAAGGCGAAAGCCGTTGTTGCTGAGCTGAGAGCGATGAAGCTGAAGGAAGCTGCCAAGAAGGTCGAAGACGGCATCGAGGAAACGTTGACTTACTGCGATTTTCCCAACGAACACTGGACTCGCATCCGCACCAACAACGTGATTGAGCGGCTGAACCGCGAGATCCGCCGCAGGACCCGCGTGGTAGGGACGTTCCCGGATGGGAACTCTGCCCTGATGCTGGTCTGTGCAAGGCTACGCTACGTGGCGGGCACCCAGTGGGGTAACAAGAAATACATGAATATGAAGCATTTGGAGGCAGCTCTGGACGACGCCTTCATTGCCGGCTGACTTCATTCAGCCGAGCTCTGCAAACATTTTTGCGCATAAATCTTGACAGTACCGCTTGACCTGATTGCACCGCATTGATCGAGTCCTGCCGAAAAGGCAGAGACCAAAAATCAAGCGGCACATAGAAAGTCAACGCATCAAGCGGTTCCAGGGCGCTAATGTTGTTTGTTCAGTATGAAGTTGTTGCGTCAATTTCTTTAACTCGTCGGAAGGAAACTGGTTTCCCCACAGGTGAGGCCTTTGCACAGTGCATCGTCAACACAGGAGAAAAGCTATGTGTGGCATATTCCTTACCCAAGTCCAACTCCCGCTGTCCACACTTCAGGACGGTGTTTTGGATGATTGCTGGGCGGCGAATTCTGGTCACCACCAATAGCATACAGTAGGCACAGATGCTCAATGGGATTTGGAGAAAACTCACGCTTCATTTTGCAACTGGTACAGTTTGGCATAAATTCCCTTTTGTTCTAAGAGATCCATGTGGGTGCCGCTCTCTACCAAGTTCCCCTTGTCAAGCACTAAAATACTACTCACTTGATGTATGAGATTATTGAACTTATGGGAGATAATAATCCCCATTTTGTTCTGTAACAGTTCCCGGTATAATCCAGCAATCTCATAGTCAGAAATTGCATCGAGGGCAGCATTGGGCTCATCCAAGAAAATAACATCTGCGTTTTTAGAAAAAGTTCTTGCTATCGCGAGTTTCTGCCATTCTCCAACAGAGATTTGTTTTCCCTCGTCGAACCAATATCCCAGCTGGGTATCCAAGTTCCGCTTGCTGCTACGGATGATATGTGCGACCCTGAACCTCTCACTCAGTTCTTGTAGTTTCTCATCTTCGTCCATGATAGCGAGGTTCCCATACGCGATGTTTTCTCTGAATGTGGCATCATACTTAATGAATTCCTGAAACAGCGCGGCTGTCTTTTTCATATAGTGCTCTTTATCAATGGTTCGCATTTCAATTCCATTGACGTAGATATTACCTTCGTAATTGTCGTATAGCCCCATGAGGAGTTTAGCCAAGGTTGTCTTCCCACTGCCGTTTTTCCCGACGACGGCGTAAATGTTGCCCTCTGAAAATTCAAAATTCAAATCTCTCAGCACATAATCTCCGGTATCATATTTGAAAGAAAGATACTCAACTTTCAGAGAGCGGATTTCATCAACGATAACTTTCTCTCCCTCGTGTAACGCAGCTCTGTTTTCCAGGTCAAGAAAGTTATAATATTGGCTGATATAAAGGTTTGATTTCTTAATCGCCGATATATTTTGCAGGATAGACTGAATGTTGGTTTGATTTGAAATTACAGCACGTGTATAGGCCACCACATCTCCCAGCAAAATTCCGCCTATGAAGCCGCAGTAAATGATATAAGCGAAAATTGCCCCCGTAACGACTTGCTCAATGATGCTGAGAATTGTTATCTTAACCATGGTCTCTTTTGCAATTTCAGTATCCTGCTTGTTAAACCGTTTCAGTAAAGCATCGTATTTGTTGATAAAGTAGCCAAGCAGATGGTAGCTCTTCAGCTCCTTAAAATGGGTTCCATTGGTGACGATAAAATTATAATACCAAGCCTTTCGCTCCTGGTTTGTCCTCTCTTTGATGATATGGAATTGCTTTTTATTGATGAGGTTTGTGATAAAAAACTTGATGGTAGGCGTGATAATAATAATCAATATAACCACATAATTGAACCGAAGAAGAATGGCAATATAGGACAGCGCCGTGATAGCCTGCCCGATCAACGAGGAAAAGGACGTAAACTGGGTCATCAGTGTTCCGCCGTCTGCTCTCTCTGCCAGCTTGATCTTGTCATATGTATTACTATTTTCATAATGCCACAGACTCAATTCGCTGGCTTTTTTCATAATGCCCTTTTTGACATGCAGATTGAATTTAAGGGAAAACTTTGTGGTGTAATAGCCCATCAGGCTCCCGATAACAGTCGAAACCAAATCAATGGCGACATAGATGATCACCAGATAAAGAATGAAAACCATGTCCTCGATGCCCTGCTGGATGGAGTTGATAATCTGCTGCATAACCAGAAGGGAGAGAGCGGGGGTTAGGCTCTGAACCACCGTCACGACGGCGGAAACAAAAATATAAAGCTTGTCCACTTCAAACATGCTCTTCAAAATTCTGGGGAAAAGAGTGAAAAAGCGATCGTTCTCTTTTGTCTCCTTCATGGATTCACCGTCTCTTTCCATGGCGCAGGCGGGTGGGTGCTGTTCTTCCGATACACTTGGTCAATCATCAATCAATCATAAGGAGCTTTCCGGTTTTCATCTTTCCGCGCAGCGACAACAATGTGATCGCAATCCCTGTTGAGCCGGTCAGGAGAGAGAGATCCTTCAAGTAACCCTCTATCCAAATTGTTCCATCTCGGATATCCATAAGGCGAAATTCTCTCTCATTATTTTTTTGATATCCTGCAATTACTTTTTGTACATTTCTCTCTAGATTCGTCAATAAACCCGGGTCCCCATACGCAGCGTAAGCGCAAGTTTGGATTGCCACCAAGCTTGAAAATCCGTGACACAAGGATGGACTAAATAGGTCGTATGCTTTTACATCCTGGGACAGAAAGCGCTTCATGGCTTCCACATGAATTTGTTCTCTTCCAGACCAATTCATATAGCTTGCAACCTTTTGCAGCCCGCGGAGGATCCCTGCGTTTCCATAACACCAGGAGCAAGGCCTATGAAGATGTTCCGGTCTGCATATACCGTTCCAGTACTCCTCAACTGTAATAGTTCCCGGCCAGTAAGGCACATCTTCTCTATTGGAGGACTTGAAAAGTTCATATAAATGATAGATTTTCTCGATGCCTTCCCGTAGTCCATCTACTTGGAAACCTCTGGAGTAGGCTTTGGATAAGGCGAGAAGTGGCCCCAGCATACCGTGGGCCAGGCCGAAATTGATGCTGCCCTTTTTCAAATCGTCTTGATCAAAATTCGGATTTTGATTGGGTTGCAAAATATGAAACCTCACAATATCTTTGCCCTCAAAAACGGTATCTTTTGTAAGTGACAGTAAATATTCAATACATTCTACAACCGTGTTTTCTTCCTCTTGGGTATAATCACAATCTAATAAGTAGTATAAATTTCCGGAGATACCACTGATCATATCATAGTTTGAATCATATGTCGGAAGATTTTTTATCTGGTTCAGTCTGTTTTTCACGGCCCAAAACAACACTTTGTTGACGCTGTTCGCAAAGTTCTGCAAAATACTTGATTCTTTGCAAAACGCATTGATGGAAAAGCATTGGTACCCAAGGCCCCCAAACATGTCTGTTTCATGATTGCACCCATAACTCTCCATGATCTCCTTCATGTGCTTGCAAATTCTATATCCTAAATCAACCCACAAGTCTTGATTTTCTGTCAGTGGTAGGAGTTCGGCAATTAATAATACAGTATTGCTAAAGTCTTCTGGGGATAGATTTCCTCTTCTATTAAGGTTGTCTATGTAGGTTGTAATTTCATCTACAACATATTCCACTTTCGTTGCTATTGCCGTCGTTCTCAAAGATTTTTTCCTAATCATGTGTCATTCAACCTTTCCAAAGTGCGTAATAAACAGTCAGTTTTCTTCTGGTAATCTTGTGATCATGTTGTTTTCTAACGGAGAAAGGTTCTGCGTTTATTGCAAAAGCTCACTGTATTTTTTGCTGTCGAAATGTTTTAGTGAAGAGAAACGGCAAATACATTGCAGATTTAATCAATACTATAATGCCAAGCATCTCCCAAGTAATAGTTTCGTCTCCTGGAACAGTTCCTATCCATTCAATGGAGTTTGTCACAAAATGTATCATCGCAGGTAGCCAAATGTTTTGAGTCTTCATATAGGCATACGCCATAAAAATTGCTAAGAGAGTAGTAAAGAAATAACGATACACAATCAACTGCGCCAACGATATGTTTGGAGTTGTTGGTGAATAATAGAAAAAAACCAATGGAAGATGCCAAAATTCCCACAGCACACCAAAGAGTAAGATACCCTTGACAAGACCAAACTTCTTCTGCAAAAGGGGTTGAAAATACGTCCGCCAGCCATATTCCTCCCCGAAAAAGCTTACGCTGAGCAATACAAACATAAGTGGCAGACTGATAATAGAACAGCTCAAATGCTCATCCAATCCCACAACAGTTTTGACGACAACAGCCCCGATACTATTCAGGACCACATACAAAGCCAACAACAGGACTGATAGGCCCCAATTCTTTCCCGCCAATCTGTAGGCTTTGCGTTTTTTCTTCTCCTCGGAGAAAAAGAGACTTATCAAGACAATGCTTCCAATCATTCCCAAACAGTCAATTCCGGTTGATGGTATCCCATCTGGTAGAAAAAAACCGGAAAAACACCATAAAACCATAATCCCTGTCAAGACTAGAAAACCAATGAAAAATTTTTGGGGCAATAAGGGATTCTTTTTTTCGCAAATCAGTTTCGCTAATATGAGCCCGGCAGCAGGATATTGCATTTGTGCTAAGGGGAAAGACGCTACCTCTTTCCCCGCGCGAAAGAGGGCCTCCATTGGGATTGCCATGAGGAAAGGAAGGCCATAGGTAACCGCCAAAAATATAAGGAATTCCTTCTTTTTTGTTGATATCATGTTATAGCACATAGCAACGTTTTCTCCCATCTAGAGCGTATCTGAAAACTAAAATTGCACAAAAGGTTATTATTTGTTACACTAGAGCGTATCTGAAAACTAAAATTGCACAAAAGGTTATTATTTGTTACACTAAAAACAGATAGGAGATGATAGCCAATGGCAAAACGATATGAAATCAGCGATGAGGAATGGGAACGCATCCAGTATCTTTTCCCGGTAGCGCAAACAGGCCGACCCGCGAAATGGGATAACAAGACCATGCTGAATGCCATCCTCTGGCTCGCACGCAGTGGCTCTGCATGGGAAGATATTCCCAGCCGGTATCCTCCCCATCAAAGCGTATACAGCAGATTCTGCAAGTGGCGTGACGATGGAACGCTGGAGACTGTTTTCCATGCCTTGAACGCAGATGCCGATATGGAAAATCTGAGTATCGACAGCACTTCGATAAAAGCACATCCGCAAAGCGCAGGAGCAAAAAAGGGGCTGTAAATTCAGAATATAACCAGTTTATCGGAACAAGCCGAGGTGAAAAAACCACAAAAATCCATGCTATGGTTGACGGGCTGGGAAATCCCATTTCTTTTCTGCTGTCCGGCGGTGAGGTTCATGACTCTAAGATGGCTGTTCCTCTGCTTAAGTCAACAACAATCACAGGCAGCAATGTTCTGGGAGACCGGGCCTATGGAACAAACGAGATCCGATCCTATATCACACAGCATAATGCTAACTATGTGATTCCTCCGAAGCAGAATACAAAAGAACCTTGGGATGTTGATTGGTGTCTTTATAAAGAGCGTCATTTGGTTGAGTGTTTTTTTAACAAACTCAAGCAGTTTCGTCGTGTTGCTACCAGATACGATAAACTTGCCACTTCGTTTTTGGCTTTCGTATATGTGGCATCTATCTCTCTTTTGTTAAAATAACGGTAATACCTGACTTTTCAGATACGCTCTAAAATAATTCCTGATATTTCTTTATTTGAATCAAGAAAACAAAAACATATTATAGATACAGCCCTTGGACAAAATATTTTACTTATACTTTGGCTTTTCTATAGCGTATAATAATGCTTGCTCAAAAAAGCAATGTTATCTACAGTGCGCGCTGCAACTAGCCCCAACACCTCCACAGGTGTTTTTGCAAGTATCGCTGCCGGAACAAACTCTATCACAAGAAAAAAGTTCCGTACAAACTTTAATACTCGCTACTGTAACAGTGATAGATGCAGGCGTAGCATCGCCTCCACCTTGCACTTTCTTGATATCCAGATCGAAATCATTATAATTGCCCACTTCATTCCCCCCCTTCATATTTGTCCAAGAGCTGAATCTATGATATGTAATTGTTTCAAATTTCTTTCTTATCAAAAGTTTTCCGTTGTGAGTCTCCTCTCCTTTTCCACCATATTGGCCAACGCCTCCCTGGCGATGTTGAGATACTTCTGCTCTAGACTCCGTTCTCCGGTCAATCGGTTGCAAAACATGTGGATGACCGAGGCGATGATATTTTCTTTAGTGTTGGTCAACCTTGGGGTGTCGTTCATCCTGTCCCGGTATTCCGTGAGCGCCTGTTCCCTTTCTCGGATACACAAGCGAGTTTGATCGCTCAGGTTAGAAAAGCCCCCGGAAAGCAACTGTTGGATCTTTCCGATATACGCTGTTTTCTG
>OBAX01000359.1_pt1 | contig 7372 bp, 8 predicted proteins | sample 1480351 | NCBI WGS metagenome assembly OBAX01 (sample SAMN01915212, study PRJEB22387) | human gut metagenome | isolation source: stool | host: Homo sapiens | place: USA
TGAAAATTAAATAAATATTATAATATAAGTAAGGTTATACTATTAATTATGTTATTAACTTTTTAATAAAAAATCTGGAGTGATTAACATGGAATTAAAAACAAAACATAACATAGGTATTAAAGATGCTATGACCTACAATGTTATAACAGCAACCAGCAGTTCATCAATATCTGATATAGCAACTATTATGACTAAACATGATATTAGTTCCGTGGTTATAGAAGATCAAGTGGTAGAGGGAATAGTTACAAGTAATGGTATTATTTCAAAAGTTGTATCTAAAAATATTTCACCACAAGATATTACTGCAGACATGGTTATGGAGAAATATGTTAGTGTAGGATTAGATACTTCTCTAATTGAAGCATCCTCTGCAATGATAAAAAATAATTGTAAAGTTCTTTTAGTAATAGAAGGTGATGTTTTAAAGGGTATATTAACACTAACAGACATTGTGAGAGTATCTCCTGAATTAATAGAGCTGTTTATTGAAGAAAAAAATCTGAATGGACTTTATTCTGATGATGTATACTCTAATGATTATGATGAACATCTAAGTGAGGGTGTTTGTGAAAAATGTGGTGTTTATGATCGATTACGGGACATTGATGGGGGATATCTATGCCCTGATTGTATAGATAATGAATCAGAAGAAGAAATGGATTAATTAATAAGATAACAAATTAAACAATACAGTGAGGTATTTATATGAAAAATAAACTTATAAACAAAATAGAAAGTTATGATAACTTAGATTTACAAACTAAAAAAGCAGAAACAGATGGAGACATAATGGACATAGCAGCTAAAGATGTTGTAACAGCACCACAAAGTTCATCCATAATTGAAATAGCAAATCTAATGAGTAAAAATGACTTTAGAAGAATACCAATTACAGACCCTGGTTCTGGAAAGTTATTAGGTATAGTAACAACAATGGATATTCTTGACTTCTTTGGTGGAGGAAAAAAATACAACATTATTACAGATAAACATAAAGGTAACTTCTTATCTGCAATAAATGCACCTATTAAAGAAATCATGACAGTAGGTGTAAAAACAATGACAAACACTGATACTATTGTTGATACAACAACACTAATGCTTGAAGAAGGAATTGGTGGACTTCCAATAATAAATAATGATGAAAAAATAGTTGGAATAGTAACAGAAGGAGATATTGTTAAAAAATTAGGTAAACTATGTGCTGATTTAGAAGTACAGGATATCATGGCAACTAATGTTATAACAACAACACCTGGAACTCCAATAGAAGGTATTGCAAAAATAATGGTAAGAAACTCATTAAGGAGAGTTCCAATAGTAGGGGAAGATCAGGAGTCTCAATCAAAAGAAGAAAAATTATTAGGATTTGTTACAGCATCAGACATACTTAAATACATAGGTGACCATAAATTATTTGCAAAATTATTCTCTAATGAAGGAGAAGATGTTGTTAAAGTAACAGCTGATCAATTAATGATTAAGGATGTAATTACAGTATCTAAATATGATAAATTAGGTTATGTTGCAGATTTAATGTTTGAATCAAATATTCGTGGGTTACCTGTAGTAGATGAAGATTCTGGAAAAATAATAGGAATAGTAACAATTCGTGATCTAATAAAAGCAGTTGTGCAATAGGTTAATAAAAAAAGAATTAATTTTTTTTCTTTTTTTTTATTGTATATAAGAACAAGCTATTTATATTTAAATAATAAATAGTTATTAACATAATTTAAAAAAAACTTAGGAGTTGATTACTTATGACAATTGATAAAGTAATGGCTAAAGACATAGTAACAGTTCGTAAAGATCAAACAGTTTCAGACGCTTTAAAACTAATGAGAAAACATAAAATTTCAAGATTACCTGCCATATCTTCAAAAACAAATGAATTAGTAGGAATTGTAACTGAAAAAGATATTGCTACAAAAATAGCTTCAGCGAAATATGAAGAAGTTCCTCTATCTCATATGAGAATTTCTACAATCATGACTGGTGATGTTATAACTGGAGCACCTTCTGATTCAAAAGTTAAAATACTCAAATTAATGGTTGATAATCATATTGGTGGAATACCTATTATTGATGACAATGATATAGTAGGTATGGTGACAAAAACAGACTTTTTAAGGAATGTGGATACAAAACCATATGATGAAACTCCTATAAAAGATATCATGACAAATCGTGTTATCACAGTAAGTCCTGATGACAGATTAGTACATGCAAGAAGATTAATGATTGACAATGATGTGGCAAGACTTGTTGTAGTTAACTCTGGATTAATAATGGGTATAATTACAGCTAAGGATATGGCTAAAACAATTGTTGAATTTAAAGAAAGAGTACCTGAAAAATATCAGCATACACAAATAAGAAACTTATTTGTTCAGGAAGTAATGTCTCAAACAATTGAAACAACTACAAAAGATGCAACAATAGCTCAAGTGGCAAATATAATGGTTTCAAAAGAATTTAGTGGAATGCCTGTATCTGATGATAAAAATAAAGTTCAAGGTATTGTTTCAAAATCTGATATTTTACGTTATGTCTATGATCACAGTAGAAAAAGAGGAAATTACTAATTTTTTCTCTTCTTTTTCTTTTAATACTTCTTATTTTTTTTAGAAATTATATCTAAATTATTATTTACTCTTTTAAAATGACACTCAAGTACTATGTAAAAAGCATTACTTAATTAATTAACCTTTACATAAATAATAATTAATGAATAAAAATAAACAAGTTGGATATCTTGGTCCTGAAGGAACATTCTCACAACAAGCAGCATTATCTATTGTTGAGGATAATATGGAGATTATTCCGTATCCAAATATACTTAATATATTCGAATCTTTAGAAAAAAATGAAATTGATGAAGCAATAGTACCTATTGAAAATTCAACTGAGGGTTCAGTACTTGTAACATTAGATGCACTAGTATATTTTAATATAAAGATTAAAGGGGAGTTAGAATTACCTATTAATCATGATCTTCTAGTACAAAAGGGTAAAACTCTTAAGGATATATCTGTCATATGTTCTCATCAACAACCAATAGCACAGTGTAGATATTATATTAATAAGCTTGGTAAACAAGTTCATACAATGTCAAGTACAGCAAATGCTGCAAGATATGTTACTGAAATAGCTACTGCTGCAGTAATTGGAAATGAAATTTTATCTAAGAAATATGATCTTGAAATATTAGATGAAAATATTCAAGATTATCCAAATAATGTTACACGTTTTGTAATATTGGCAAATCATGACCAAAAAGAGTCAACAGGACATGATAAAACATCGATTATAATTTCATTAAATGGAGATAAGCCTGGAGGATTATGTGAGATTTTATATGAATTTGTTAAGGAAAATATAAATCTTACAAAAATTGAATCTAGGCCTTCAAAACAAGGTATGGGAAAATATTTATTTTTTATTGATATGGAAGGTCATCGTTTAGATTCTAATATAAGTAAAACATTAACTATAATTAAAAAGAAAGTTAAGATGTTTAAATTATTAGGTTCTTATAAAACTGTTGAGGGGGCATTAAAATAGTTCGAAGTAACTCTCGACATAATATTGAAAAGAAATTAAAATATTTGGAAGAGCAAAAAAATAAAGGTAATCTTTCTTTAGATGAATATGATACATTAAGAATAAGATATGAACGTAAATTGGGTAATAAGGAAGCTGTAAGTAAACTTCAAGAAGCAAAAGGTTTTAAATCATCAAAAATTGAAGAATCTAGAAATAAAAAAGAAGAATTATATGATGATTTTGTGGATGGATATTCCTCAGTTAAAAATGAGGAATTCTCAGAAATCAGCAGTAAACAAATCTTTAGTAAAAGTACTAAAAGAATTTTATTAGTATTATTTGTATTATTAGCATTTGGTATTGGAATTTTTGCAGGAATATCTGCATTACACACAGTAGAAAATGAAACAGGTATTAACATAACCGTATCTGATTCAGCATTCAGTGCTAATGATACTATTACTTCTATTAATGCCACACAGAGTAATAATACTACTCTACAAAAGAATACAGTCCAAAAATATCAGAAGATAAACACTTCAAAAGTTGTTAATAAGAAAAATACTAAGAAAGCAACTAATTCAAGTAGTAAAACCACATCTAAATCTAGTACATCTTCAAGTAATACTACTACATGATTTAGATTATAGGGAGTATATATTATGAAATGGGTTAAAACAATAATAACAATTATTTTATTAGTACTTGTCTGTGTCGCCATATATTATGGTGGACTTTTAGGACCTATAATGACTTCAGGAGAAACTTATGAAAAAAATGGTGTAACTTTTATTTATCCTGAGGGGTGGTCAGAAGCAAATAGTGTATCTGAAGGATCAATAGCGGCAGTAGTAAATCCAAAGGATGCTAATACATCAGTTGTAATACAACAAGTACCTTCAGAATTAGGGAATGATTTACAACAAGCATATAATACTAATAATCAAGGATTAACACAATATGGTAATTATATTAGAATTCAGGAAGCTTCTTCAACATTAAATAATAGATCTGTTCTAATTCACAGATATATTATAAATGAGCCTGATGGTACACAGAAAGAGCATGTGGCTACATGGATGAAAATGAGTGATGGTAAATTATATGTAGTACTTTTTTCTACACCAGTAGAATCATATGAATCTCAAAGATCAAATTATGATAAGATAGTACATAGTTTTAAATTAATAAAAGATAATGAGAATAAAAATGGATTTTCTCTTAATTTATAATAAATATGGGGGATATATATGAAGATAATTCTTTGTGTTACTGGTAGTATTGCCGCAACTGAAGATTTAAAGTTAGTACATCAATTACAAAGACATGGTTTTGATGTTGAATGTTTCATGACAGATGATGCATGTGATATTATAACACCACTGTCTATGGAATTTGCAACAAAGAATCCTGTTGTAACAAAAATTACTGGTAATGTTGAACATGTAAAAAATGCACAAGCTGATTTAATACTTGTTGCACCAGCAACAGCAAATACAATAAGTAAATTTGCTTATAAAATAGCAGATACTTCAGTAACTACTCTTCTATTAACAGCCAGTGGTTATAAAACTCCAATATTATTTGTTCCATCAATGCATATTTCAATGTATCATGCAATAGAAGAAAATATTAATAAAATTAAAGAAAAACATCCAGAAGTTAGATTTATAGAACCTACTAATGAAGAAAGAAAAGCTAAGTTTCCAAGTAAACATGATATTGTTCTTGAAGTGGAAAGAATGGTTTCTGAAAATAAATTAGATGGAATGAATGTTGTTATAACTGCTGGTGGAACTTTTGAAGAAATTGATGCTATGCGTGGAATAACTAATAGAAGTTCTGGTAAGATGGGTGTTGAAATTGCAAAAGAAGCATATCGTCAAGGAGCTAATGTTACATTGATTTGTGGAATAACAAAAACACATATTCCTAAAACTTTTAGGAGGATCAATGTGGAATCATCACGTGAAATGGCTGAAGTTGTGAAAAAAGAGATTATAAATGCTGATATTTTCGTTTCAACAGCAGCTGTTTCTGATTTTGAAGTGGAAAATAAGAGTGATTTAAAATATTCATCAGACAATGATTTATCACTTAATCTTAGAAGATTACCTAAAATTTTAGAACAAGTAAGAGAAATTAATTCTAATATTTTTATTGTTGGATTTAAGGCTGAAGCTGGTTTGTCTGAGGGTGATTTAATTAAAAAGGCTACTAATAAAAAAAATCAATACGATGTTGATTTAATGGTGGCTAATGATATTCTTGTTGAAGGGGCTGGACCTGGATGTGAGGATAATGAGGTTTACTTAATTAGTGATGATGGTTGTGAGAAGTTATGTCTTGATTCTAAATGGCATATTTCTCAAAAAATAATTGATAGAATTTATAAATTAATATAAAAATCTATCATCTTTTTTTTAGAATGATTTTTTACAAATAAATGCAATATGATCCTTTTCATAAGGGTCAAGTTTTATTTCTTCTAAAACTTTTAGGCCACTTTCTTCAAGCTTTCTTTTTTCCTGTTTAAAAATTGTATTTGGATTCATTGTTACATCAATACTTCTTGCTTTAATCATTATAATTCCAGTTGCATCTTCCTTTGCAAACAGTCTGAAATTATCAATGAAAAGTTTTGTTTGTTGTGCTTGAGCCACATCACTATAGACAATATCAACTGATTCTAATAAGTGTTGGTAATTAAGGGGATGTGTAGCATCTTCAAGTAATGGTATTAAATTTTCTCTTTTTTGTGCAACTTCAATGAATTCTCTCATCATTGTTGGAGAAAATTCAACTGAATAAATTTTTCCTTCAGTACATATATCTGAAATATGTGAAGGAGTAGTTCCTGCAGAAGCTCCTAAATATAATACATTTGAATCTTTCTTAAATGGAAATATAGTAAGACCTTTAATAATACTTGCAGCTAGTTTTGATCTACGTGGATTCCATAATCTAAATTCTTTATCTTCATATGGTATGAGTTTTTCTTGATACACTTGTTTTGTAGGAGTTAGATTTACAGTAGCAATTTGATTATCTATTTGATATACATTTTCACCAATATTTTTTATCTGCATATAATATCAACTCCCTAATAGGAATATTCTCCTTTTCTTAATTTTTTCTTCCTATTTTTCTTTTTTTTACGTTCTTTACGATTTTTTTTACTTTTTTTACCTTTTTTATCCTTATTCTCTTTTTTCTTTTTTCTTTCGGGGAATGGATGATCCTTTTTTATTTTCTCAATTTTCTCATCAAGTTCAATCTTCAAATTAGCATCATAATCATTACTAAATGCATCTTTTCTTGCTGCAATAGTAATTTTAGCAGCTACAGCACGGGCTAATTTTCCACGTATCCACCAATTTGAACCACGAATACTTGGATGTTGGAAGATTAATCCATGTTTGGGTGGATTTTCTCCAGTTTTCAAATGTCTAAATGTTGCCTTTTCAGCACCAATAATTTGAACAGTACTTGATGGTAATTTAGCAAGTTGTTCTAATCCATTCATATGTGCAATTAATTTAGCTGCAAGGTTAGCACCTGCAACATCATATAAATTAGGAGCTACTTCTTTTATCTTATTCTGGATAAATTCTTCAAGAGTATTCTTTGTCTGATATAATGAATAAATTGATGTAGCAAATTCTTCAATTATTGATAAATCTCCTTCAGTCATTTCAACATCGTTACTATCTAGTATTTCAATCTGTGTATTTTCAATTAAAGAACTATTTTTAATATTTTCACGTGTTGTTTCTAAAGCAATGATTTTAGAATATAATTCATGATTATGAATCTT
>OBAX01000361.1_pt1 | contig 7352 bp, 5 predicted proteins | sample 1480351 | NCBI WGS metagenome assembly OBAX01 (sample SAMN01915212, study PRJEB22387) | human gut metagenome | isolation source: stool | host: Homo sapiens | place: USA
AATAAATTGAACAAAATCGTGATGCAAAGACCGGTGGAAGTCTTGGCAAACTCCGATCTCTATACTTATAAGGGAGAAGAGAAGATTGATGACAACTCTCCTTTAATCGTAGTATCCGAAACTAAATCGCTCCACCTAGTCATCAAAGATGAAGGAATGTCTGTACAATCAAAGAAAGTCAAGACGAAAGTAATTCATGTAATCACCTTGATATTGACTTATATCTTCTTGATAGCCATGGCATTGCTATTCATCTTCCCATTCTATTGGATGATCATCACATCATTCAAATCCGGTGCTGAAATCAGAGGGTTTCTTCCCGGATATGAAGGTGTGCAGACATTTTGGCCTATAAACTTTCAAAACAACTATGCAAATTTGTTCGAAAGATTTGATTTTGGAACTTACCTATCGAACACATTGATAGTTGGTGTCTGTACTACTATTGGAACAGTATTAACCTGTATTCTCTCAGCCTTCGCCTTTGCTAGATTAAACTTCAAAGGAAAGGAAACAATGTTTGCCTTGCTATTATCTACCATGATGATTCCTGGTGAGATGATGGTCATTACAAACTTCGTCTCAGTTTCTAGATTAGGATGGTTGGATGGAAGTAGAAGTGGAGCCTACATGGCTATGATCATTCCATTCATTACTTCAGTTTTCTATACGTACTTGTTAAGACAAAATTTTAAGCAAATTCCAAACGAATTGTATTTGGCTGCTAAAGTAGATGGAAAGAACGACTGGCAGTATTTGTGGAAAGTAATGGTTCCCTTGGCTATGCCATCATTGGTTACAATCCTAATTCTCAGCTTGATGGGAAGTTGGAACGCCTATGTCTGGCCTAACCTCGTCGCAGCCGGTCATAAAGAATATGCTTTGATTTCTAACGGACTTAGAGATTCCTTCCAAACAGGAACAGACTTCGACGAATACGGAAGACAGATGGCGGCTACAGTGTTAGTAACACTCCCCTTGCTCATCGTCTTCATGATCTTCAGAAAATATATTATGCGTGGTGTTGGTAGAGCTGGTATTAAAGGCTAATAGAAAAGGATAAACAAACATGAAAAATACAAAATTATTTGTAGTCGTTTCTTTGGTTGCTACTTTGACTGGATCTTTAAGTTCTTGTGGAAACGAAACAAAGACTGGAAGTAAAACTATCGAATTTTGGCATTGTTTAGGTCACGATAAGACACGTAACCTCGAAAAATTGACTGCAGAGTTTAATGATGATCATAAGAACACTGATGGCTATCAAGTGAAACTTGTAGCTTTAGGAGGTTCCTACGATACTTTGGATGATTATGTGAAGAAACAATTGAATGCAGGTAAGACACCTTCTATCACCATGGGATACCCCGATTCCTTCTCAGGATATATGGGAAGCCGTGGAGTAGCAAACTCACAGATTTTAAATCTTGATGATTTCATAAAAGACGATTCTGACTTTGATTCATCCTCTTTCGTGTCCGCTTATTGGGATGAAGGAAAACATTATCAATACGAAGGAACTTGGTCAGTTCCTATGTATAAATCAACCGAAGCCATGTATTACAACATCGGTGAATTCCATAAGACCAACTGGTACAAGACAAACAAAGACAAGACAGAAAATAAAACCGATGTGAACGGAGGTTCCTATACTGTCGCCTTGGGTGATCCTAACACTTGGGATTGGGAAACTTTAGTCACTGCTTGTACAGCCATCAAGGAAGAAAAGAAAGGTCTCTCTGAATTTTATGCATTGGGATATGATTCCGACTCCAACCTCTTCATCTCTCAGATGAAACAAAGAGGAATCCAATATACCACTGCTTCTGGAAATACTCCTGACGCTCACTATTCCTTCTATAACGACGCAAAATCAAAAGCTGATCTTAAGGAATTGACAACTGAAATTTACGATCTTACTTCCAAAAAAATAATGGCTACAAAAACAACCTACGGAAGCTACAGTTCAGACTTGTTCTTGCAAGGAAAGGTTATGTTTACCATCGGTTCTACCGGAGGATCCGCATATAACGATCCTACTGGATTGAATTGGTCCGATGGTGTTGGATTAGCAAAGGTTCCTGCCTACAAAAATAACCAACAATATATCTTGCAAGGACCTTCAGTATGTTTCTTCAACACTGATGATTCCGCTAAGGAGAAAGTCGCTTGGGAATACTATTCTAAATATCTTTCAAATGATCAATTAAATGCCGAATTGGCTTTGGAAAACTCATACGATCCAGTTAGATTGAATTCTTATGACAGCAAATCATACTCTGCTTGGACTGCTATGGGACTCGATGAAAATGGAAATGACAATCCTAACAAGCCGTTGAAATATCGTATTCCTAATCTCACAAAGACCTTGAGAGAAAACTATTTCACCTCGCCTGTCTTCATCGGATCATCTGCTGCCCGTACGGAAATTGGAAACATTCTCACATATGTCAGCCAAAAGAACGGAGACATAGATCAAGCTATCGTAGAGGTTTACAACAACAGTGTTCTTGCTTCTAAGTAAAGAAAGGTAAAAATACAAAATGAAAAACAAAAAGTTATTAGTCAGTCTTCTATTAGTAACTTCTTCCTTAACATTGTTGGGAAGCTGTGGAAACAATAATACTACATCCACAATTTCAACTCGCTCTATTGATGATTACGATGTCGTAGGCCAAACAAAGTTGAATTTAGATGATGACTTGTTCAATACTTTGATGACCAAAAAAAAGACTTCCGACTACGATAAAACTTTAATGGACTTCAACAGAGATGGTGTTGAAAGAATGTTGACCAATACCGACTATGCACCTAACGATGCTGACGATGTTTTCACAAACTATGTCGATGGAGATACGACTCAATTCACTTCCTACAACGGAAACTACACTGTCAAAGTCAGATATTTAGGTGTCGACACTCCTGAATCCACTTCCGAAGTCGAGGAATGGGGAAGAAGCGCCTCGCTTTTCAATAAATCCATCTTGAAGAAAGCTAAGTATGTCATAGTTCAATCTGCAGGCTCTGCAAAGACTGGAAAAAGAGCACCTGCCGATCTCGATGGATATCAGCGTTCCTTGGCTTATGTTTGGTATAGCAACGAAGACAATCCTACTAAGGAAAGCTTTAGAAACCTCAACCTCGAGTTGGTCTACAACGGATACTCCGGATTCAACGCACCTTCGGATGATATGAAAGAAGACTTCTATAATGCTTTTTCCAATGCTTATGCCATCGCTCAAGAGTATAAGAAGCACAGATTCTCGGATGAGAAAGATCCTAACTACGATTACAATCCCGCTCAAGTCTTACCTTTAGACATGCTTTATGATGAGACTTATTATGTCGATCACTTCGACCCAGAAACTAACGAAAGCCTTGGAACTTACTCTAGTTTCTGCGACGATAAGACCTGGTACTCATTTGATGGATACGTCACCAGAGTAGTAGGAGGTTCAGCTTTCTACATTCAAAACAAAATCGGAGATAACTACTACGGCTTATATGTCTTCACACTTAGAACATATGAACCTGTCCAAGTAGGAAACTGGTTGAGAGTAACCGGAGTTTTGGATTACTACAGTGGAATGTATGAATTGAAAGGTGTCTCCTATAGTTTCTTTAACCATGAAGATAAAGATATCAAATATTTGGACGAGAATGGAAATCCTACCGAAGATGTTACTAAAGTGAAGAAAGAGACTGTCACACCTATCAAAGCAACTTCTAAAGATATCTACGATTTGAAATATCCTTCCTGCTTAGTAGAATTAGTCGGAGATGGAACAGAATCCGACAAAAACAAAGGATTGATATTCCAAAAAGCTAGCAATAGCTATGGCGATATCACTTATGGTGGAACCCAGGAAGTAAACACCTATAACGAAGCATATCCTTTCTATAACACCGACAACTCCATGGTTTTATTCGGAAGATACGGAGTCAATTCATCGATTGGTGGAATCGGTTCTTCTGATGCAAGTATCGTTAGAGTCAAGATCAATAGAGATGCCATCATAAAAGGAAACTACACTACAGAATCCTATGTTTTTGGAAGCGATGATGAACATGTGACAGTCACCGAAGAACAAGCGATATGCTCATATAAGTTCTTCTGTGGTGGAGTATCTTATTATGTACCTGGTTCAGAGATAGAAGAACAAAATGGAATGGATATGAAAGTATCCAATGCTAGATATGCAAAGATGTTGAATGCATCAAGCAGTGCAACCATTACTAAAGGTTTGTCTGTGTACAAGAACACCTATAAGCAACAAATAGCTAGAAAAATTATCGGAATGTCCAACAACTATATCTCTGCTGGTGGAAATAACAAGCCTTCTATCGAAATAGTAAACACTAAAGATTTCAACGAGTTAGAAGATTACGTAGCCTAAGGTTAAATGATACAATTCGACCATAAAGGAGAAAAAGACATATGGATGAAACAGAGAAAAGAAAACAAAGCCATGACCTACACAATAAAAGCAAAGCTTTATTAGAGAAACAAAGAAGTGGGGCTTGTAGCGTTGTAATCGGTGTCATTCTTATAATAATAGGGTGTATTTTCCTACCGCTTTCTTATAAAATGGTAAGGAACAAGATACAAGGAATCGATACTTCCTCTCTTGCCTTCATCCTGATGTGCATATGCCTGGGTATTGGAGCATTGCTCCTAATATATGGAATTATCAGGATATTAGTCTCTCTTAAGAAAAGACGTAAAGTCAAAGCCGAGATTAGACAACTTCAAGATGTAAAAACAAAATAAAGGAAAAATGAAAAAATGAAAAAATCCAAGTCATTGTTTGCTGCTATTCTTGCCGTATTATCTATCGGATTAGTCTCTTGCGGAAATGAAAACAATCCATCACAACCTTCCAACAATCCTACCACTCCTTCCAACAACTCTCAAACCCCATCTGTAAAGAACTCTTACACCTTCGATGTGAATGGTGAATTGAAAGAGGGAATGACAGTCACATTGATTTTCAAGAACAATGGCTCAGCTATAGTTGAGCAAGCAAGTGTAGTCTACTCCGTAGATGATGCTTCTAAGGCCACTGTTTCTGGAAATAAGATCACCTTCACTGGAAACGGATCTGTCAAGATCACAGCCACTTACAAAGGTGAAACAATTGAAAAAACAGTAGAAGTAGCTGAGGGTGAGCATATCTACACCATAGCCGAGGCTAAGGCTGCTACTAGCGATGCAAATAACTTAATAAAGATGAGAGGAAAGGTGACAGCTTCTTTAGGAACTTCAGCCACATCTCCGATTCAACTGGTGGAGCTTATATTTACAACTGGTCATTCAATAACGCCGATACAGCTATTACTAACAAGTCATTCACTGTCGGTCAAACAGTTGATATCACTGCTTTTATCATCCACTCTAACAAAAAAGATAAAAATGGAAATCAAATAGAAAGAGGACTTCAAATAAGCAACTATAATTCCGGAAGTAGAGTAAGTGGAACATCCGCTATAGTTTCTACCACAGAAGTCGAGGCCATGAAACCTATCGAATTGGATGAAGCTGGATATAAAGCATTGACTTATGATAAAGTAGGAAATCTCTACACATTCGAAGCTGAATATGTAAGCGGAAAACCTTCTAAAGGCACAGGAGTAAATGTAAAATTTAAGTTAGGAAACACTGACATAGTTTTAAGAACTGACAAATTTGACCCCGCTGCACCTTCCGACACTTTAGTGGCTGGAAAGAAATACAAGATTACAGCACCCTTATCTTGGTTCAATGGTTCACAATTCGCATATGCTTCTTCCGGTGTTTCTATTGTAGAAGCTGATGCAAAACCTTTGGAAGTTTCATATACTGGAAATGCATATGTTGGAAAAGAAGTTACCCTAGTAACAACTGCTAGCGGAGTTAAAGTAACTGAAGGTGTAACATACACAATAGAAGAAGGAAGCAATTTAGCTTCACTTGAAAATAGTGTCTTAACCATCACTGGTGAAGGAACTATCAAGGTAAAAGCCACTTATGTCAAAGATGGTAAAACATTGACTGCTGAAGTAACTATCAATGCTACTGCCCTTGCTCTTTCTAAGCTTTCAGAATTGAAGTCAATGACTTCAGGAAAAGTCAAATCACGTGGTTATGTCATGGGTTATACCGGAACTCCTAGAAGCGACTATGGACTCTACGATAAGGTATTTGTCGCAGATGGAGAGGATTACTTTATTCTTTATAAGGTTCAACCCAAGCAATTAACTGGAATTAAAGTAGGTGATTTAATTGAGTTTACTGGAGATATATCTCACCATCCAAATGGATCAGTTACCACTTACGAAACAAAAAATAATGTAATAACAAAGTTGACTGAAGCTGATTCTTCTATTGTCAAGCCAACAGCCACAGAATTGACATCTACAAGTGCCGCTTTTGCTTTTGGTCAAGCCAACATTTCCAAAGCCTTTAAAATCAATCAGGGTGTTGTCGTTTCTAATACCGAAGACTCAAGTGGAAACATGACTGTCAAGTTTACTCTCGGTTCAAATGAATATGAATTATTCATGGATTCACGTGATTACGACATTACTAAAGATCCTTTCACTAAACTGACAGCTGGTGCTGTATTTAATGCAGATGTGTTTGCAGCTGCTACTAACTTCTTCTGCCCTTCAAATATAGAAATTACCAGTCAGCAAGAAGTGTTTACAATGGATAAAGAAAAAGCCGAAATCAACATTCACGGCAACGATAAGACTCTTCAGTTAAATGCCACCTATCATGGATCTAATACCGATCCAATTGTTTGGTCTTCCAGTGCAGAAAGTGTTGCTACAGTCGATCAAAATGGTTTAGTAACTGGTGTTGCTGTTGGTGAAACAACAATAACCGCAAAGAAGAGCGAAACTCTTAAGGTTCAAGCTACGATTACTGTAGTAGATGAGAATATAACTACAGTAACAGTATCTTTCACCTCCGAAATTGCCGATTTATTAACAATTGATGATAGTGCAAAAACAGCAACATTAACTACTCAAGGAATCACTTTCTTAATCAAACAAGAGGGTAGCAATACTCCTCTCTCTCAAATGAAAGAATATTTAAGTAAAAATTCACTTCGTTTCTATAAAGGTTATTCAATGGAAATTAGTGTTGCATCTGGAACTATTAAAGCAATCAAACCTGATTCCGATGCAAAGAAAGCTTTTACAGCAGATAATATTTCGTCAGATGATTTTACAGTGACAGATATTGATACAGTTTCAATGAAAAATACAACAAGTTCCAAAATATCAATGAAGGCAAAAAATCAAGTTCAAATCTTTTCTTTAGAATTTACTTTAGGTGAATAATCATAAATATATTTACTAAATTG
>OBAX01000365.1_pt1 | contig 7327 bp, 7 predicted proteins | sample 1480351 | NCBI WGS metagenome assembly OBAX01 (sample SAMN01915212, study PRJEB22387) | human gut metagenome | isolation source: stool | host: Homo sapiens | place: USA
CGGGCGGCGAAGCCCGAACCGATGATCACAATGCCGTTACTCATTTTGCCTCCGATGCCAGTTCTTCAAAGACGTCTTTGCCGAGGGAGCATTCCGGGCAGAGGAAGTTATCCGGGACTTCACTCCACGGCGTTCCTGGCGCAACGTCCTGCATTGGCTCGCCTTTTGCCGGATCGTAAATCCACTGGCAGACGCTGCACTGCATCCGTGGGCCGAGGTCAGCCGTCGTGGTGGCAGAGGTTTCTTCTTTAACTACCGTATTCACCGTGCTCTGCGGCAGCGGCGCGAGCGCCCACTGACGGGCGATTTCGCGACCGTGTTCACGGCATAACTTCAGAGCGTCCTGGTCTGGTCGCCATTTCGCTTTCAGGCTAAGCGACATTTCGAAACCCGCATCCTGCAGGCGCGTGGAAAGACGATCCACCGCACCGCCGCTCCAGCCGTGAGAGCCGAAAGCACTGGCGCGTTTGTTACGGAAGCGTAAACCAGTCATCTCCTCCACCAGCCCGGCGATTTTCGGCATCATCACGTTATTCATCGTCGAAGTGCCGACCAGCACGCCTTTTGAGCGGAAGACATTAGTCAGGATTTCGTTTTTATCGCTTCGGGCGACGTTGAAAATTTTCACCGCCACGCGTGGGTCGGTTTCCGCAATCCCCTGGGCGATAGCGTCAGCCATCATGCGGGTGTTATTCGACATGGTGTCGTAGAAAATGGTGATTCTGTCTTCCTGATAATCAGCCGCCCATTTCAGGTACAGCTCGACAATTTGCGTCGGGTTATCGCGCCATACCACGCCGTGGGAAGTGGCTATCATATCGACTGGTAAGTTAAAGCCCAGGATCTCGGTAATTTTCGGTGTTACCAGGCGGCTGAACGGCGTCAGGATATTGGCGTAGTAACGCTGGCACTGCTCGAAAAGCTCCGTCTGATCCACTTCATCGTTGAACAGATGCTCGTCGCAGTAGTGTTGACCGAAAGCATCGTTACTGAACAGCACCGCGTCGCCTGTCAGGTAAGTCATCATGCTGTCCGGCCAGTGCAGCATTGGTGTTTCGACAAAAATGAGCTGTTTGCCGTTGCCGATATCCAGCGTGTCGCCAGTTTTCACCACATTAAAATTCCACTCCGGATGATGGTGATGACCATTTATCGAGTCGATAGCGTTGGCTGTACAGTAGATCGGCGTATCGGGAATTTGTGCCATCAGTTCGGTCAGCGCCCCAGCGTGGTCCTCTTCTGCATGGTTAATCACGATGTAATCGATATCCGCCAGATCGATTTCATTACGCAGGTTCTGCACAAATTCGCGGCTGAATTTATGGTCGACGGTGTCGATCAGCACGTTTTTTTCTTCGCGGATGAGGTAGCTATTGTAGCTGCTGCCGCGCAGCGTTTTATATTCCGTGCCGTGAAAATCACGCACTTCCCAGTCACGTTGACCAACCCAATGAATGTTATTTTTCACCACAATAGACATAGCAACCTCAATTTATTCAGCGTGTTCTAAAAAGATGTCTTGCTAATTGCAGATTGCGTGCCAGTTTTTTATCTGATTGTTTTTACTCTATAAATAAAATTATGCCCATTAATGAGTAGTCAAAATGACTATCAATCAAATGGTCGATATGACAATATCTATAGTCAAATTGACAGTGAGGCAAAGATGAGTTTTTCCGTTGATGTGCTGGCGAATATCGCCATCGAATTGCAGCGTGGGATTGGTCACCAGGATCGTTTTCAGCGCCTGATCACCACGCTACGTCAGGTGCTGGAGTGCGATGCGTCTGCGTTGCTACGTTACGATTCGCGGCAGTTTATTCCGCTTGCCATCGACGGTCTGGCAAAGGATGTACTCGGTAGACGCTTTGCGCTGGAAGGGCATCCACGGCTGGAAGCGATTGCCCGCGCCGGGGATGTGGTGCGCTTTCCCGCAGACAGCGAATTGCCCGATCCCTATGACGGTTTGATTCCTGGGCAGGAGAGTCTGAAGGTTCACGCCTGCGTTGGTCTGCCATTGTTTGCCGGGCAAAACCTGATCGGCGCACTGACGCTCGACGGGATGCAGCCCGATCAGTTCGATGTTTTCAGCGACGAAGAGCTACGGCTGATTGCTGCGCTGGCGGCGGGAGCGTTAAGCAATGCGTTGCTGATTGAACAACTGGAAAGCCAGAATATGCTGCCAGGCGATGCCACGCCGTTTGAAGCGGTGAAACAGACGCAGATGATTGGCTTGTCCCCTGGCATGACGCAACTGAAAAAAGAGATTGAGATTGTGGCGGCGTCCGATCTCAACGTCCTGATCAGCGGTGAGACTGGAACCGGTAAGGAGCTGGTGGCGAAAGCGATTCATGAAGCCTCGCCACGGGCGGTGAATCCGCTGGTCTATCTCAACTGTGCTGCACTGCCGGAAAGTGTGGCGGAAAGTGAGTTGTTCGGGCATGTGAAAGGAGCGTTTACTGGCGCTATCAGTAATCGCAGCGGGAAGTTTGAAATGGCGGATAACGGCACGCTGTTTCTGGATGAGATCGGCGAGTTGTCGTTGGCATTGCAGGCCAAGCTGCTGAGGGTGTTGCAGTATGGCGATATTCAGCGCGTTGGCGATGACCGTTGTTTGCGGGTCGATGTGCGCGTGCTGGCGGCGACTAACCGCGATTTACGCGAAGAGGTGCTGGCAGGGCGATTCCGCGCCGATTTGTTTCATCGCCTGAGCGTGTTTCCACTTTCGGTGCCGCCGCTGCGTGAGCGGGGCGATGATGTCATTCTGCTGGCGGGGTATTTCTGCGAGCAGTGTCGTTTGCGGCAGGGGGTCTCCCGCGTGGTATTAAGTGCCGGAGCGCGAAATTTACTGCAACACTACAGTTTTCCGGGAAACGTGCGCGAACTGGAACATGCTATTCATCGGGCGGTAGTTCTGGCGAGAGCCACCCGCAGCGGCGATGAAGTGATTCTTGAGGCGCAACATTTTGCTTTTCCTGAGGTGACGTTGCCGACGCCAGAAGTGGCGGCGGTGCCCGTTGTTAAGCAAAACCTGCGTGAAGCGACAGAAGCGTTCCAGCGTGAAACTATTCGTCAGGCACTGGCACAAAATCATCACAACTGGGCTGCCTGCGCGCGGATGCTGGAAACCGACGTCGCCAACCTGCATCGGCTGGCGAAACGTCTGGGATTGAAGGATTAAATAATCCCGGCCTGATAGAAATCCTGCAGGTTTATTGCGCCGGTGAGTTTGCCGTTTTCATCCACCACCGGTGCGGCAGTGATTTTGCGCTTCATCAGGATCTCTTTGGCGTCGATGGCGCGACTTTGCGATTGCAACGTGGTGCCGCCGACCGTCATCGCTTCATTGACTGGCGTGGTGAGTGCGCCGCCGCCAACCAGCCAGCGACGTAAATCGCCGTCGGTAAAGACGCCTTGTACCTGTTGTTGAGCGTCACATACCGCCACCAGCCCCAGACCGGTGCGGCTGAGTTCCAGCATCGCATCCATCACGCTGGCGGTTAACGCCACCTGTGGGATGGCATCGTCACGGCGCATCAGATGATGCACTTTATTCAGCAAGCGAGCGCCCAGTGCCCCGGCTGGGTGGGAGCGGGCAAAATCTTCTTCATTAAATCCGCGCGCCTGCATGACCGCCATCGCCAGCGCGTCACCCATCATCAGGGTATTGACGGTGCTGGAGGTCGGCGCAAGGTGCATCGGGCAGGCTTCGCGTTCTACGGAGATATCCAGCACCGCTTTTGCCGCCAGGCCCAGCGGTGACGTCGGTTTGCCGGTCATCGCCAGCAGCGCGATAGATTTATCTTCCAGACGCGGAATAATCAGATCCAGTTCCTTCGCGCCACCGGAGTAAGAGATAAACAGCATCACATCGCGGCTTTCGATCATCCCCAGATCGCCGTGCAGCGCTTCTGCCGGATGGACAAAAAAAAGCCGGAGTGCCGGTACTGGCAAGCGTTGCGGCGATTTTCTTACCAATGTGGCCCGATTTGCCAATTCCCGAAACCACCACTTTGCCTTCACAGTGCAGGATGATATTGGCGGCGCGAACAAAATCATCGCCCAGACGTTCCGGTAAACGGCTTGCTTCCTGCAACTCCAGCATTAACGTCTGACGTCCCGCGTTCAGTAGTGCTTCACTCATTGCTCTCTCCGGTTATGATCACATCGATCCCTTTCTCTTCCAGCGCCTGACGAAACGCCGGATCGATACCTGCGTCGGTAATCAGCTTATCGACGCTTTCAAGACTGCAAACTACGTTGGGGCTTTTACGGCCAAACTTTGATGAGTCCGCCATCAAAATCACTTCGCGCGCGGCATTGCACATTGCCTTACTGACGGTATAAACCTCGTTAAAGGTGGTTACGCCCGCATTGAGATCGATGCCGTCGGTGCCCATAAACAATTTATCGAAGGTGAAATGCTCGAAGGCATTCTCTGCCAGTTGCCCGTGAAATGAGGCCGATTTTTTGCGAAACGTTCCGCCTGGCATCAGGATAGTTTGTTCGTTATCCAGTTCGGATAGCGCATTGACGATATGCAGGCTGTTGGTCATCACCGTGATGTTATTAAAGCGCGAGAGCAGGGGAACCATCTGCAAAACGGTACTGCCAGCATCAAGAATGATCGAATCGCCATCATGGATAAAACTAACGGCAGCTTCTGCAATCAGCTCTTTCTTGTGGGTGTTGATGAGTGTTTTATGATCGATAGGCGGATCGGATTCCTCTTTATTCAACACCACTCCGCCATAAGTACGAATGACGGTTCCGGCATGTTCCAGAATGACCAGATCTTTGCGAATGGTTGTGCCTGTGGTGTCAAAGTATTGCGCCAATTCTTCAACCGAGCATTTACCCTGCTTTTGCAGATACTCCAGAATGGCGGCCTGACGCTGACGAGGTTTCATGGGCGTGATTACCTGATTTAGGTTTCAAAATGATAACTTCGCAAGCAAGTAACATTCACAACGAAATTATCCACGTTTCAGTTTAAGCGCCAATGATAGAGCATTCTGTGATAGTGGATCATGGGGAAAGATCACATCGGGCTGTAAATCACCCGCATGCATACCGGTAATTGCGGGAATTTTTTGCGGTCGGGCGAAGACGGTCAGTCCTTTCATAAACAAGGTGTCGACGATGCGCTGCTGATCGTCCAGCGCGATGGCGACCACGACCCGCGGTTTAAAGCGCCCGCTGGAACGGCCCACGCCAACCCGCCCTTGCTGGCATAGTGTGTCGAAGGCACGGTTAAAACGAGAAATTTGCCAGCCGCCTAAGGCCAGTTGCGCACACCAGGCGATAACGGCGACGGTGATGAGTGCGGATACCATAACTTTTCCTTAATGTAGTGGCGGAAGTCCTGTATGCCTGATGAGCGTAGCGCATCAGGCATTCTATAGTCTCACGGAGATCCTTAATGGATCTCCGCTGTTGATCAGAACATCACCTGACCGCCGGTGACATTGATCGACTGTCCGGTGCAGTACGACGCCTTAGGACTGGCGTAGAACAGCAGCATATTCAGCACATCTTGATAATCGCAGCCGCGTTTGAGCGGTACTTTGTCGATGTAATACTGCTCGACTTGATCCGGTTTGATACCCAGCTTGGTCGCGTATTGTGGCAACAGTGACTGGAACATCGGCGATTTCAGCAGGTTACCGAGCATCAGTGAATGCACCGTAATGCCGTACTCCGCCAGATCCAGCGCCAGTGATTGAGTCAGCCCGACGCCACCAAATTTCGCTGCGCTGTAGCCAGAGTTGTGTTTGCTGCCCACTTTGCCGGATTTCGAGTTGATCTGAATAATGCGCCCCTGAATCCCGTCGCGGATCATCAAACGCGAAAATTCACGCGCACACAGGAAATAACCCACCAGATTCACCTGTAGCGAACGGTCAAAATCGCCGAGCTGGAAGTCGCTGATAAAGGCTGCTTTTGCTATTCCGGCGCTGTAGACCAGCAAATCCACGCGACCAAAGATTTCATCTACCCCACGAGAGAGCGCCAGAACGCTTTGCTCGCTAGTGGCGTCAGCACCAAAACCGTACGCCATACTTTCACCATATTCGGCGTTAATTTCTTGTGCCACATTTGCGGCTTTGTCGCTCTGAATATCGACAACCGCGACGCGATACCCCTCGGCAGCCAGACCGTGGCACAGGAACGCGCCTAAGGTTTGCCCACCACCGATGACAACGGCAACCTGATTCATTTTTTACTCCTTAACAGATTCAAACTTCAAAACCGATCCCGGCGCGATATCGTCGGGGACAGGGCCTGCCACATGGACAGTGCCCGGAAATTCCGCTTCGTTTAAACCATCGAAGCGCAGGGTGACATGACCCAGTTCGCGAAGGTTGTCTTCCGCCACGCTGCCAACAGCGGTCACCGGATAGCGATGCTGCCCGAGTGAAAATTGCAAACCGGGATGGAGTGCACCTTTCAACTCGCCGTGGCAATGAATGAAGCAATACTCTTCGAGGTCCGCAGGCGCGCCTTCACGAAAGGTGATGAGCATCTGGTCACTGAGGGCGTCAATGGCACTCGCGCCGATACGGGTGATGGTGGTCTGATAAATAACGGTCATGTTTCAGCCTCTATTGATAGATAAAACCGGAGACAAACCAGGCGATCAGTACAGTCGGCGCGCCGGTTAAAAAGCGGCTCACCAGTACAGAAGGGACACCGACGCGAACCGTGTCCTGACGGGCTTCCGCCAGCGACAAACCGACCGGGATGAAGTCGCAGGCCGCCTGCGCGTTGATGGCAAACAGTGCCGGTAAAGCCAGATGCGGCGGAATATTGCCGAGACCAATCTGCACGCCAATCAATACGCCGATAACCTGTGCGATAACTGCGCCTGGGCCGAGGAAAGGTGAAAGCAGTGGGAAGGAACAGATGAGCGCCAGCATGACCAGACCCAGTGGATGGCTCGCCAGCGGAGCAAGACCGTGGGCAATCCAGTCACCAAGGCCAGAAGCCATAATGATGCCAATGAGCGCCGAGACGAATGCCATAAACGGCAGAATGGTTTTTAATACAGTGTCGATGGTGTCACGACCAGATTGAAACAGCACCGCAACGGTGGACCCCATGCCCATTCCCACCTTCGCCAGTAAACCATCGCTTTGTTCGGTGATTTTCTTACTGGTGTCATAGTCACGGCCCACGGAAGAGGGTTGTGGTGTCGCATCACCTACTACAGTGATGTTTTCTTCTTTTACGCCAGAGACATAAATATCTTCCACAATGTACTGCGCCAGCGGACCGGACTTGCCCGTCGAGTGGATATTAATGGTGGGAATACGTCGTTTCGGAT
>OBAX01000378.1_pt1 | contig 7198 bp, 4 predicted proteins | sample 1480351 | NCBI WGS metagenome assembly OBAX01 (sample SAMN01915212, study PRJEB22387) | human gut metagenome | isolation source: stool | host: Homo sapiens | place: USA
CATTGCCGCTAATTGCCATGAATTAAAAATTCCAGTTAGCCATGATGCGGTCGATTGTTGCCGGAAAAGTGATGATCTATCTGTTAGGCTATGTAGTAGCGAAAATTAATCAGGATGTTTCAGTCCAGAGGAGTATGGTTTGGCAACTCACGAGCGTCGTGTGGTGTTTTTTGACTTAGATGGAACATTGCATCAGCAGGATATGTTCGGCAGTTTTCTGCGCTATTTACTACGTCGCCAACCGCTGAATGCGTTACTTGTCCTGCCGTTGTTACCGATTATAGCCATTGCGTTATTGATAAAAGGTCGTGCGGCACGCTGGCCGATGAGTCTGCTTCTGTGGGGGTGCACTTTTGGTCACAGCGAAGCACGTTTACAGACGTTGCAGGCCGATTTCGTGCGCTGGTTTCGCGACAATGTTACCGCCTTTCCGCTGGTTCAGGAGCGATTAACCACCTACCTGTTAAGTTCCGATGCTGATATCTGGTTGATTACCGGCTCTCCGCAGCCGCTGGTTGAAGCGGTTTATTTCGATACGCCCTGGCTGCCGCGGGTTAATCTTATCGCCAGCCAAATTCAGCGTGGCTATGGTGGTTGGGTATTGACGATGCGTTGTCTGGGACATGAAAAGGTCGCACAACTGGAGCGCAAAATCGGCACTCCGCTGCGGCTGTACAGTGGCTATAGCGACAGTAATCAGGACAATCCGCTGCTTTATTTCTGTCAGCATCGTTGGCGAGTAACCCCGCGCGGTGAACTCCAGCAACTGGAATAGAGTAAAGCATAGCGTCCGTGTATAATGCGCCGCGCTTTTATAACCGGAGTTTTCTTTTTGTCTGAAGTCGAATTTAGCCACGAATACTGGATGCGTCACGCGCTGACGCTGGCGAAACGTGCCTGGGATGAGCGGGAAGTGCCGGTCGGCGCGGTATTAGTGCATAACAATCGGGTAATCGGCGAAGGCTGGAACCGCCCGATTGGTCGCCATGATCCCACCGCACATGCAGAAATCATGGCCCTGCGGCAGGGTGGTCTGGTGATGCAAAATTATCGTCTGATCGACGCCACGTTGTATGTCACGCTTGAACCATGTGTAATGTGTGCCGGAGCGATGATCCACAGTCGCATTGGTCGCGTGGTCTTTGGTGCGCGTGACGCGAAAACTGGCGCTGCGGGATCTTTAATGGATGTGCTGCATCATCCGGGTATGAATCACCGAGTGGAAATTACGGAAGGAATACTGGCGGATGAGTGCGCGGCGTTGCTCAGTGACTTCTTTCGCATGCGCCGCCAGGAAATTAAAGCGCAGAAAAAAGCGCAATCCTCGACGGATTAATTTTGTTTCTCTTCACTCCCTTTCCTGGAAAACAGCAGAGAGGGAGAATGGGTCAAATAGTTTGATGACGACTGGGAAAGAAACGAGAGAAAAGGAAATTTCTCTTTGCCCAACTCCGTAGGCGATACCGCCGGATAATCCTGCGCCAGTTGCATCGCCGCTTCTGTAGCCTGCTTCTCTTTCTCTTGCAGATAACCCACCAGGCTAATCTGATACTTACGAATATTTTCGACATAAGCGTAGGCTTCATGTCCACGAGCGTAGCCGTAAGTCAGCTTGCTGTAATAGGGTTTCTGGCTAAGTAAAGGCAGACGCTGTTTTACGTCAGCCCAACTGTCAGGATTCCCTTTGGTTTTTGCCGTCAGGGCGCGGGCATCCAGCATATGCGCATAGCCCATATTGTACGCAGCGAGGGCAAACCAGATCCGCTCGTTCTCCGGCACACTTTCCGGCACTTTACTCATCATATCCTGCAAATAACGCACGCCACCGCTGATGCTCTGTTCGGCATCGGTACGATCCGTAATGCCGAGGCTTTGCGCGGTATTTTTGGTTAACATCATCATGCCGCGCACACCCGTCGGTGAAGTGGCCTGTGCATCCCAGTGCGATTCCTGATAAGCAATAGCGGCCAGCAAACGCCAGTCAATTTCTTCGGCGTATTTCTCAAACAGGGGCTTTAACTGCGGCAGTACCGCATCGACGGCGCGTAAAAATGTGCGCGTATCGACGTAATCAAAATCATCGCCATGCCCCAGGTATTTCTCTTCAATGCGTGCCAGCGTACCGTCTTCATTCATTTCGTTGAAGAAGTCGAGCAGGGCGGCGGAAAGGGTATTATCGCCATCTAACGGGCTAAACCAAGTCACCGGTTGTTCATCGGTGATATCGAGCGCTACGGCGAGCTCCGGGTGAACGCGCTGAAACAGGCTGATGGCGACAGAATCAGCAATGGTGTAATCGAGTTTTCCTTCGATGACATCTTCCATTAATTCCGCAGAGCCTTTTTTGTCGTCTACCTTCCAGCTTAATTCCGGGAATTTTGTTTCTTTCAGGGTCTGGAGATCGTTAACCACCACATGACCCGGTGCAACGGTGAGTTGCTCCGCCGTCAGGTTGCCCAGCGTACGTGGGCGATACTGACCCACTTTATAAACCAGTTGTTGTGACACGGAATAATAGGTAGGGCCAGGCTGATAATTTTTTACCCGCTCACTGTTATAGACAAGTCCTGCCGCCAGCAGGTCGGCGTTACCATTATCAAGGTCGTCAAACAGCTGGCTGATATTCTGCCGCACGGTCACTTTCAGTTTTACGCCGAGGTAATCGGCAAACTGTTTCGCCAGTTCGTAATCCAGGCCAAAAGGTTTCCCGTTGATTTCGTTATAAGTCAGGGGAGTATGAATGGTGCTCACACGCAACTCTCCCCGCGCTTGAATGGCGGCGATACGGTTGTCGGCTTTACCAAACCAGGGAATGGATGGCCAGAGAGCGACCGCGAGCAGCAGTGCCAGAATGCCGATGAACAGATAATTAATCTTTAATTTTTTCAATTAGTTAATTCTCTGTGTCGTGCGCGTCCCAGCTTGAAAAAACGTAATAATAGTGAAAGGTTTACTCATAAATGAGCGGCATTTTGCGTAAACCTGCGCCAGATGGCAACTTATTACAGCCATTGGCGGCACGCGTTGCTAATTCACGATGGTGATTTTATTTCCACGCAAACGGTTTCGTCAGCGCATCAGATTCTTTATAATGACGCCCGTTTCCCCCCCTTGGGTACACCGAAAGCTTAGAAGACGAGAGACTTATGATGGAAATTCTGCGTGGTTCGCCTGCACTGTCGGCATTCCGAATCAACAAACTGCTGGCACGTTTTCAGGCTGCCAGGCTCCCGGTTCACAATATTTACGCCGAGTATGTCCATTTTGCTGACCTCAATGCGCCGTTAAACGATGATGAGCACGCACAACTTGAACGCCTGCTGAAATATGGCCCGGCACTCGCCAGCCACGCCCCGCAAGGCAAACTCCTGCTGGTGACCCCGCGTCCTGGCACCATCTCTCCCTGGTCTTCGAAAGCGACCGATATTGCCCATAACTGCGGGCTACAACAGGTAAACCGCCTTGAGCGCGGCGTTGCTTACTATATAGAAGCCGGTACGCTGACCAATGAACAATGGCAGCAGGTTACCGCTGAACTGCACGACCGCATGATGGAAACGGTCTTTTTTGCTTTAGATGATGCAGAGCAGTTGTTTGCCCACCATCAACCGACTCCGGTTACCAGCGTTGATTTGCTGGGGCAGGGCCGTCAGGCGCTGATCGACGCTAACCTGCGTCTTGGCTTGGCTCTGGCGGAAGATGAAATTGACTATCTGCAGGATGCTTTCACAAAGCTTGGTCGTAACCCGAACGACATCGAACTGTATATGTTTGCCCAGGCGAACTCCGAGCACTGCCGCCACAAAATTTTTAACGCCGACTGGGTTATCGATGGTGAACAGCAGCCGAAATCGCTGTTCAAGATGATCAAAAATACTTTCGAAACCACGCCAGATCACGTTCTCTCTGCTTATAAAGATAACGCCGCCGTAATGGAAGGTTCTGAAGTGGGCCGCTACTTTGCTGACCACGAAACGGGCCGCTACGATTTCCATCAGGAACCGGCGCATATTCTGATGAAAGTCGAAACTCACAACCACCCGACGGCGATTTCTCCGTGGCCGGGCGCGGCGACCGGTTCCGGCGGTGAAATCCGCGATGAAGGTGCCACCGGGCGCGGCGCAAAGCCGAAAGCGGGTCTGGTTGGTTTCTCCGTTTCCAACCTGCGAATTCCTGGCTTCGAACAGCCGTGGGAAGAAGATTTCGGTAAGCCTGAGCGCATTGTCACCGCGCTGGACATCATGACCGAAGGCCCGCTGGGCGGCGCGGCGTTTAACAACGAATTTGGTCGTCCGGCACTGAACGGCTACTTCCGTACTTATGAAGAAAAAGTGAACAGCCACAACGGCGAAGAGCTGCGCGGTTATCACAAACCGATCATGCTGGCGGGCGGGATCGGCAACATTCGCGCCGATCACGTACAAAAAGGCGAGATCAACGTCGGTGCGAAGCTGGTCGTTCTCGGCGGCCCGGCAATGAACATCGGTCTTGGCGGTGGTGCAGCGTCTTCTATGGCGTCTGGTCAGTCTGATGCCGACCTCGACTTTGCTTCCGTACAGCGCGACAACCCGGAGATGGAGCGTCGCTGCCAGGAAGTGATCGACCGTTGCTGGCAGCTTGGTGATGCCAACCCAATCCTGTTTATCCACGACGTTGGCGCTGGCGGTCTTTCTAACGCCATGCCGGAACTGGTGAGCGACGGCGGGCGCGGCGGTAAATTTGAACTGCGCGAGATTCTAAGCGACGAACCGGGCATGAGCCCGCTGGAAATCTGGTGTAACGAATCCCAGGAACGCTACGTGCTGGCGGTTGCTGCCGATCAATTACCGCTGTTTGACGAACTGTGTAAGCGTGAGCGCGCACCCTACGCGGTGATTGGTGAAGCGACCGAAGAACTGCATCTTTCTCTGCACGATCGTCATTTTGATAATCAGCCGATCGATCTGCCGCTGGACGTCCTGCTTGGTAAAACGCCGAAGATGACCCGCGATGTACAAACGCTGAAAGCGAAAGGCGACGCGCTGGCCCGTGAAGGGATCACCATTGCAGACGCGGTGAAACGTGTGCTGCATCTGCCGACTGTGGCGGAAAAAACCTTCCTGGTGACCATTGGCGACCGCAGCGTAACCGGCATGGTAGCGCGCGATCAGATGGTGGGGCCGTGGCAGGTGCCGGTCGCTAACTGCGCGGTCACTACCGCCAGCCTCGACAGCTACTACGGTGAAGCGATGGCGATTGGCGAGCGTGCGCCGGTTGCGCTGCTGGATTTCGCCGCCTCTGCCCGTCTGGCGGTCGGTGAAGCGTTAACCAACATCGCCGCAACACAAATTGGCGATATCAAACGCATCAAACTTTCCGCCAACTGGATGGCGGCGGCAGGCCACCCTGGTGAAGATGCGGGCCTGTATGAAGCCGTTAAAGCCGTGGGCGAAGAGCTTTGTCCGGCGCTGGGCCTGACGATCCCGGTGGGTAAAGACTCCATGTCGATGAAAACCCGCTGGCAGGAAGGTAACGAAGAGCGCGAAATGACGTCGCCGCTGTCGCTGGTGATTTCTGCATTTGCCCGCGTGGAAGATGTACGTCACACCATCACGCCGCAGCTTTCTACCGAAGATAACGCACTGCTGCTGATTGATTTGGGCAAAGGCAATAACGCGCTGGGCGCAACGGCGCTGGCGCAGGTTTATCGTCAGCTTGGCGACAAACCGGCAGATGTACGCGATGTCGCGCAACTGAAAGGCTTCTATGACGCGATTCAGGCGCTGGTTGCACAGCGTAAGCTGCTGGCGTATCACGACCGCTCTGATGGCGGCCTGCTGGTAACGCTGGCGGAAATGGCCTTTGCTGGTCATTGTGGCATTGACGCGGATATCGCCACTCTGGGTGACGATCGCCTGGCGGCGTTGTTTAACGAAGAACTGGGTGCGGTGATTCAGGTTCGTGCCGCTGACCGTGAAGCGGTCGAGTCCGTACTGGCACAGCATGGGCTTGCTGATTGTGTCCATTATGTAGGGCAGGCGGTTTCCGGTGACCGTTTTGTGATTACCGCCAACGGGCAGACTGTATTCAGCGAAAGCCGCACCACGTTGCGTGTCTGGTGGGCAGAAACTACCTGGCAGATGCAGCGCCTGCGTGACAACCCGGAGTGTGCCGATCAGGAGCATCAGGCGAAATCTAACGACGCCGATCCGGGCCTGAATGTAAAACTGTCGTTCGATATCAACGAAGATGTGGCAGCACCGTATATTGCCACTGGCGCACGTCCGAAAGTTGCCGTACTGCGTGAGCAGGGCGTGAACTCGCATGTTGAAATGGCGGCAGCTTTCCACCGTGCAGGCTTTGATGCTATCGACGTGCATATGAGTGACCTGCTGACCGGACGCACGGGCCTGGAAGATTTCCACGCCCTGGTCGCGTGCGGTGGTTTCTCCTACGGTGATGTGCTGGGTGCCGGTGAAGGTTGGGCGAAGTCAATCCTGTTCAATGACCGTGTACGCGATGAGTTTGCAACCTTCTTCCACCGTCCGCAAACGCTGGCGCTGGGGGTATGTAACGGTTGCCAGATGATGTCTAATCTGCGTGAACTGATCCCAGGTAGTGAGTTGTGGCCACGTTTTGTGCGCAATACCTCCGATCGCTTTGAAGCGCGTTTCAGCCTGGTTGAAGTAACCCAAAGCCCGTCTCTGCTGTTGCAGGGGATGGTGGGCTCGCAAATGCCGATTGCTGTCTCTCATGGTGAAGGGCGCGTGGAAGTGCGTGATGCGGCGCATCTGGCGGCACTGGAAAGCAAAGGGCTGGTGGCACTGCGCTATGTCGATAACTTCGGCAAAGTCACTGAAACCTACCCGGCTAACCCGAACGGTTCACCGAACGGTATTACGGCAGTCACGACTGAAAGTGGTCGAGTCACCATTATGATGCCGCACCCGGGACGTGTTTTCCGTACTGTCAGCAACTCCTGGCATCCGGAAAACTGGGGCGAGGATGGCCCATGGATGCGCATTTTCCGCAATGCGCGTAAGCAGTTGGGGTAAGTCGTCAGCCCATTGGTTTTGCAGCCCGGATGCGGCATTAAGCACCAACCACTATCATAAGCTCCCAACTCCGGGAGCTTTTTTGTGTCTGTAAATCACGACAATGGGTGGTTTGCCGTGTCGCTTTCTGGCGACACTTAACTCATTGATTTTAATATTATCTA
>OBAX01000394.1_pt1 | contig 6998 bp, 3 predicted proteins | sample 1480351 | NCBI WGS metagenome assembly OBAX01 (sample SAMN01915212, study PRJEB22387) | human gut metagenome | isolation source: stool | host: Homo sapiens | place: USA
ATGCTTTATCTTCAGGATATACTGTAGATGCATGTGTAAGTAAATATGCACCAGTAATGTGATCATGTATAGCTCCAATAATTGGTCCACCATAACGAGGTGAAAGAATATGTTCTTGTACCTTCATTATGTCATTTGCTTCAGCACGAGCTTCAGGAGTTTGGAATACGTGCATGTTCATTTCGTCTCCATCGAAATCTGCATTGTATGGAGGACATACACATAAATTTAACCTGAATGTTTTATATGGTAATACTCTTACTTCATGTGCCATCATTGACATACGGTGAAGTGAAGGTTGACGATTGAATAATACAATATCTCCATCAATAATATGCCTTTCAACTATGTATCCTGGTTTTAGATTTTCAACAACCATTTCTTTTGTTTCATCATAAACTCTGATTTTACGTCCATCAGGTCTTATTATGTAGTTTGCTCCAGGATGTACATCAGGCCCATTATTAATATATTCCTTCATTTTTTCCATGTTCCATTCAGTAACAGCTATAGGTACAGTTACTTCTTTAGCTATCATTTCAGGAACTCCAACTTCATTTATACTTAATGTTGGGTCTGGTGAAATTACAGTACGTGCTGAGAAATTTACACGTTTACCTGCAAGATTACTTCTGAAACGTCCTTCTTTACCTTTTAGACGTTGAGCTAATGTTTTTAAAGGTCTTCCAGATCTATGTCTTGCTGGTGGTACTCCAGATGCTTCATTATCAAAGTAGGTTGTTACGTGGTATTGAAGTAACTCCCATAAATCTTCAACAATAAGTTGTGGTGCACCAGCTTCCATATTTTCTTTTAATCTTTGATTAATACGTAAAATATCCACAAGTTTGTGTGTAAGGTCATCTTCTGATCTTTCACCAGTTTCAAGTGTAATTGAAGGTCTTACTGTTACAGGTGGTACTGGTAGTACTGTTAAAACCATCCATTCTGGTCTTGCTACCTTTGGATTTATACCAATAAAGATATAATCCTCTTCTGGTATCATTTCTAATCTTTCACGTACTTCACTAGCAGTTAATTTATATGTTCCTTCAACAAGAGAAATTGGTTTATCAATTTTAATTTCTATTTGTTCTTCTTCACAATGTGGACATTTTTCTTTTTTAGCTGCTAAATGGATTTGTTTTAAGATTTTAGAAATATCTTCACCATTTTCTATTCTTTCTTCTAATTTATCTTTATATTCTAACTTTTCAGTATCTGTTAAAAGTACTCTTCCACATTTACGACAAGTAGATCTTAGAATTTTATGAATAGTATCTGCAAATCCCACATGTATTACAGGTCTTGCAAAGTTAATATGTCCAAAGTGTCCTTGACAATCTCCACCTTTAGAACCACAAGTTCTACATTTAAGTCCTGGGTCAATTACTCCAAGTCGTGGATCCATTAATCCTGATTCTATTGGATAACCATCTTCATCATATGTATCTGGCGTTACAATTTTAGTTACAGACATTTTTCTTATAACTTCTGGTGACATTAAACCAAAATCTATTTCAGATACTTTTTTTATTATTCCTTTCAACTAATAATCCTCCCGAGTAATTTATTAACTATGCTTTATCTTCTAATACAAGATTTGGAGATATACATAATGATTTTAATTCATCAAGTAACAATTTAAATGCATATGATATTTCTATTGGGAATGTTTCTGTTTCTCCACATATTGCACAGTATGTTCTATCACGTATTTTATCTCTTACTGCTAATCTACCACAATTTCCACATAACAATGCTTCATATTTATCTGATTCATCGAGTAATCTTTCTTTTAATGCTAGTGCAGCACCATGTGCAATTAAACAGTCACGTTCCATTTCTCCAAATCTAAGTCCACCTTCTCTTGCTCTACCTTCAGTAGGTTGACGAGTGAGAACTTGTACTGGACCTCTACTTCTTGCATATACTTTATCTGAAGTCATGTGATGTAATTTCTGGTAATATGCTACTCCTACAAAGATTTCTGCTTTGAAACGTTCACCTGTTATACCATTGTATAATTGTTCACGACCATGTGTTTCAAAACCATTTTCTTTAAGTAAACGTTTGATTTCATCTTCTGGTACTCCAGTAAATGGTGTACCATCAATACGATGTCCTTCCATACAACCAGCTTTACCTGCAAGCATCTCAATAATCTGTCCAATAGACATCCTTGATGGAATTGCGTGAGGATTTATCATTAAATCAGGACACATACCATTTTCATTGAAAGGCATATTTTCTTGAGGTACTATAAGACCTAATACTCCTTTCTGACCATGTCTTGATGCGAATTTATCACCATATTCTGGTTGTCTGTGATCACGTACTTTGACTTTTGCTAATTTACTTCCTTCAACAGTTTCTGTTAGCATTACTTTGTCTACTATACCATGTTCACCATGTCTTACTGTAACACTTGTTTCACGTCTTCTTTCTGCTACAGTACCAAATTCATCCACATCTTCAAGGAATCTTGGAGGTGATGTTTTACCTATTAATACATCTCCACTTGTTACTGGTACTTCTGGATTGATAAGTCCATCTTCATCTAAGTGTTTGTATACTTCCTCTGATCTATATCCTCGTACCATACTTTCGGGATATTCAAAGTGATCTTCTTGTCCACCAGGATAACGTCTTTCTGATGCTTCGTATGATCTAAAGAAGGAAGATCTACCTAATCCTCTTTCTAATGCTGCTTTATTCATAACAAGAGCATCTTCCATGTTACATCCTTGGTATGAAAGAATTGCTACTACGAAGTTTTGACCAGATGGTCTTTTATCATATTCTGTTGAAACCATACTTTTTGTTTTTACAACAGGCATTTGTGGTTGATGTAAGAGATGTGCTCTTGTATCAGTTCTTAAATTATAGTTTGATACATATAATCCAAGAGCCTGTTTTGTCATACCTGCCTCCATTGTGTTCCTTGGTGAGGAATTATGGTTAGCATATGGAATAATTCCAGCACAAATACCAAGCATTGTTGATGGATCTATTTCAAGATGAGTATGTTCTTCTGTTAATTGATCTTCAAACATTGCAATGTATGCATTTTCTTCTTCTTCAGCATCAATATACTCTATGATTCCTTTATGAATAAGGTCAAACCATTTTAGTTCTCCTGCTGCAACTTGATCAATAATTTCATCAGTGAGTTTTGAAACTCCATTTTCAACTATTACCAATGGTCTTCTTGCCCTTCCAGGATCTGTGAATATAAATATTTCACTATTTTCTTCATAGTATGTTATATTTAATTCATGAGTTAATTCATTAGATCTTCTTCTGGCTTTAACTTCTTTTACAAATGCTTCAGGTTCATCTGTTGTTCCAATTAATTTACCATTTATATAAACTTTAACTTTAACCATTATAAGTCTCCTTAAATCCCTTTTTCATTTTATAAGTTATGATCTAATGGTGTGATATAATCCATATCTTGGATTGTTTTTTCTATATCTTCTAAAGGATAGCCTTCAGATATTTTTGTAATTATAGCTAAGTTTTTTACTAAACCACAGTTTGGTCCTTCCGGAGTTTCGTTAGGACATATTTTTCCAAATTGTGTTGGATGTAAATCTCTTGCTTCAAAGTGAGGTTGACTTCTTGATAATGGTGAGACTACACGTTTAAGATGTGATAGTGTTCCCATGTAACTTGTTCTGTCAAGTAATTGGCTTACTCCAGCTCTTCCACCAACCCAATTACCTGTAGCTATTGCATGTTTTATATTTTCAGTTATTACATCAGATCTTACTGCTTGTTTAACTGATGGTTCTTTTCCACGTGATAGACTACGTTCTAATTGATAGGTCATATCTCTTGTTAGACTTGTGAAAGCTACTCTGAATAAATCTTCCATAAGATCTCCAGATACTCTTAATCTTTTATTTGCATAATGGTCCTTATCGTGAGGTTCACGTTCACCATTTATTACTTGTAAAAGCATATCAGTCATTTCTGCAAGATATACTGCTTTGTCAATACGAGATTCAGGATCTACTCCTACATGAGGTAAAAGATAACGATCAATTACATCTTCTGCTCTTTTAATTCTGTATTCTTCAGTCATTCCCTTTGCTACTCTGTTACCAATATATTTGATAGCATCGTATTTTGTGTCAACACCTGTTGTTTGAATATCATCAATTAATAAGAATTGAGTGTTAATATCATCAGAAACACTGTTTACCAAGTCCACATCTTTTTCAAATCCAAGAGCTCTTAGTAAGATTACAAGAGGTATTTCTCCAGGTACATAAGGGAATGATATTCTTAAGAATACTCCTTTTTTATGAGGTTTTCTATATTCTAAAGTGATTCTTGCACGGAAACCACTTTTTATTGAGGTTACAACTGCTCTTGCTCTTCTATCTTCTTTATCTTTTTCACTTTGTTCTAAGATAATTTTGTTAGGAGCAATTTCTTCCATTGTAACAATAGCTCTTTCAGATCCATTTACTATAAAGTAGCCCCCTGGATCTTGAGGATCTTCTCCAACTTTTTCAAGTTCTTCATCACTTAAGCCACATAGGTGACATGCTTTTGATTTAAGCATGACAGGTAATTCACCAATATAAACTTTTTCCATTTCATAATCGTCACTATCCCCCTTAACAAGAGCCATGTCAAGGTACATGTGAGCAGAATAATTAAGATTTCTTAATCTTGCTTCAGATGGTTCAATAATACTTTTAGAACCATCAGCTTCTTTTATGAAAGGTTTAACTATTTCTACATCACCAGTTTTAATAGTATACTCACCATGATCCAATGTTATGGGTTCTGTAATATCAACAATTTCTTGAATTTTATTATCTAAAAAATCATTGTATGATCGGATATGGTGGTCTACTATATCATATTCATCAAAAAATGAATCAACTAAAGACCATGCGTTTTTTGTCATATATCCATCTCCATTTGAAAAGAATTCAACTTTGAATAAAAATACACACTACTAATTTTATTCAAATTTCTCTTCCTAAGTTTTAGTTTACTACTTGATATTGCCCTAATAGGGAACTGTATAATTTATAATTTAAATGATTATAATACAGATTTTACATCTAATATAAGATTACATACCTAACTATTAGTTTATTTTTTTTTCTAAAGTGATGGTAATAGAATAAAAATAAATTAATAAAAAGGCAACTACTTCTCCACAAGAACCAAGTTATACTCTAGATTACTTGTATCATTAAAGTTATAATACCATATCTTAACAGTATTAGAATAAGTTAGTTTATTTAAAATAAGAATTTATAAAAAAATGAATCCATAATTTATAACACAAAAACATAGTTTAGTAATATAATTTAAATAAAAATCAAGTATCTTTAGTCAATTGAAATAATCAGTTTCAATAAAAAAAAATAATCTAACTAAAAAATATTTTTTCTAATTATAAACTACCCATAACTAACACTATGTTTTCTTTATTAATTTAATTATAATATGAATTCAATAATAAATTCTAAATTTATAAAATAATCCATCACTTTTCTAATAATATGAATAACAATGCTTTATTATCCAAATAAAAATCTATTAAAAATATTTAATAGAAAACATTTTCTGATAATCATTTACAGTATTATTAGACATCATTATAAATTTATTAATTATATCAAATATCAGTTATTATTTTAAAGTATAATCATCACTTAAAACTATGAAAAATACTTAAAATATTCCTATTTTTTCCCAATTAATTTTAGAATACAAAATTTAATTCTATCTAAAATATTATACATAGAATTCTAAATCTGATAAAGAAAACATGATTTAAAATTTAATTCTATAAATTAATACGTATACTTTATGTTTGTAACTCATCTAATAAAAAACTATAGTTTTATATAGTAGATGTTTCTTTTAAATACTAACCCTTTTAAAAAAAATTGATTAATAACTAAAAAAAATAAGTTAAATTAGAAACTATTTTAATCTCTAACAACACGATAAGCAACGAATATTCCTGCAGTTTCACTTTTTCTTGTAATTTTAAGAATATCTCCAACTTTAGCATCAATTGCTTTTACTACAGGATCTGTTGGTAATATCTTTGGAATTTGATCTAAACGAACATTTAAGTCATCAAGAACTTTTTGAGCTTCTTCTTCTGATAAAATAGTATGTTCTGGAACTAATTTATGTTGTAAAATATCAGCTTTCAAAATTATATCCTCCATATTTAAAAATAAGTAATACTAACATTAATCATTAATTATTAAATAATTATGCAGTTTATTATATAAATAATTTATAATTTAGTTTGATAAAAAAAATATGTTAAATTTCATAAATAAGTTATAATTAAAAAATATAATTATTAATTGTCAAAAATAGAATTATGTTGTTAAAATATAAGCGGGCCCGACGGGAGTTGAACCCGCGACCGCCTGGTTAAAAGCCAGGCGCTCTCCCAGACTGAGCTACGAGCCCCTATAATAATTAAAATATAATAAAAACACTATATTTCAATATTAAAAATTGTAAATAAATATAAATCAAAATTAAGTTAAAATATAAGCGGGCCCGACGGGAGTTGAACCCGCGACCGCCTGGTTAAAAGCCAGGCGCTCTCCCAGACTGAGCTACGAGCCCCTATAAAATGATTATAACGCCTTGGCCGGGATTTGAACCCGAGTCGCAGGCTCGACAGGCCTGCATGATAGCCTCTACACTACCAAGGCATTTTATACTTATTAAAAACACATACTTTGTACTACAAAGCAACTATGTTATACTTTGTATGTTATAGTATATAAAGGTATCGGTTAAAGATACATATAACTTACTAACAATTATATTTATAAATAAAAGGTTATCCCGTCTGCCGGACTTGAACCAGCAACATTCGGATCTACAGTCCGATGCTCTGCCAAATTGAGCTAAGACGGGTATAACAGTGGGACCACCCGGATTTGAACCGGAGTCTCAGGCTCCCAAAGCCCAAAGGATCGACCAAGCTA
>OBAX01000405.1_pt1 | contig 6932 bp, 8 predicted proteins | sample 1480351 | NCBI WGS metagenome assembly OBAX01 (sample SAMN01915212, study PRJEB22387) | human gut metagenome | isolation source: stool | host: Homo sapiens | place: USA
GTTTGGGCATGGAAAAGCCGACGAAAATATTGACGGCGGAAGAGTTTGACAGGCTGTTCAACGACAAGGAGCGTTTTGTACGAATCGCGTACTCCTATGTGAATGATATCGAGGTTGCGACCGATATTACGACCGATGGCTTCATGTATTTGTGGGAACATCGGGACAAGCTCGATATCGACATAAACATCAAGGGGTATATCTATAATTACATCCGAACCCGATGCATCTCGTTCCTCCGCAAGCGGAAATCAATGCTTAAAGCCCACAGCGAACTCTACAGAAAGGAGTTGTGGCGAATAGAATCGGGTATCAATACGCTCTCCAATGAAGAGCTGATCGACAAGTTGTTCGAGTCCGAAATAGTTGAGATATACCGCCGCGAACTGGCAAAAATGCCCGTATTGACCCGCAACGTATTTTTGGCCAGCAGGCTGGAGAACATGACTTATTATCAGATTGCCCAGAAGTTCAATCTGACGGTCCGGCAGGTAACGTCGGAAATCCAGCGCGCCAGTCTGCTGCTTCGTGCGCCGTTGAAAGATTATCTGTTGGCTGCCGCCGTCATCTTCCTCTCCTCGATGGGATCCGAGTGACCCCCCCCCAAAAAAAAGTCCCGCGAGACGGGTGAGCGCCCGAAGGCGTTCCCGTTCGCGGAACCCGTTGTAGACCGACGGCTACTCCTCGTCGGCCTGATTCTTGCCGGCTTTCTTGTCGGGAATGGGGTAGGGCAGGTTGCCGGCCTCGTCGCCCATCTGCTCGAGATAGGCGTCATACATGTCGAGAATCCAGGCGTCGTTCTCCTCGGCCTCCTTCTTGTGGACCTTGCTCTCGGGCCCCTTGAACCACTTCTTGCAGAAATCCTGCAGACCCGGGTAGCGATCCTTCATGAGCACCGAATTGACCAGCATGTAGGGGTAGACAATCCCTTCGGGGTCGTTGTGGAAGCGGACGCCGAAGTTGGTCTGGAGCGATCGGCCCATGCCGTTTATTCCCGATGAAACCCATATTTTCCACCAGTATGTGGTGGCATTCTTGCCCACCTTATCGACGCAGAACAGCATCTGGAGGGTGTGGTAACGGCTGGCGAAATTAGGCTTGGCAAGCGGATGCGATTCCCAGCGCAGCCCGTCCGGATGGTTCTCGGTCGTCTCGACATAGTCGATGCTCACAACATCGTCGGCCGTGTATTCGATCGGCTCCTTGTCGTCGGGTGTTTTGGTGACCTTGAACGAGTAGTTCTCCTTCTTGAATACCGAGTTCTCGGCATGCCAGCCCCGGTGGACGTAGCAATCGACCTGCTCGCCCGACTTGAGGGTGACGATCACATGATCCGACTCCGCCTCTTCGGGATCCTTGGCTTCAGCCCGGGAGATCGTGCCGACGGCGGCCAGCGCCGCCAGCGCACAGATAAAAAAGTGTTTCATACGATTTGGGGATTAGGGATAAAACGTTCAATCGTTTTCGGGTTCGTACGCCTCGAGCATCAGGATGGTGCGGCTGCGGTCGGCCTGCGCCCGCAGGATCTGTTCCGCGAGGTCGGGATCGTCGGCGATGTATGCGGCCACCGCCTCGCGGAACCGCTCCTTGCCCCGGCGGCTGGCCGAACCCACGACCTCGAAGTCCTCCTTACCGGCCTTGCGCAGGTAGTAGGCCGTGCGCGAGCGGCTGAGGTAGCGGTACTTGACCAACACCTCGATGCCTCCGTTCGAATCGATGCCGTAGCCCTTGTGCGAGTAGACGCCGACACAGATGTGCGGCGTCTCGACGTAGACCCACAGCCAGCCGGCATCGGGCGCCGGGATGAACTTGCGGGGGTGCTCGGGCGCCGTGGCGTGCCAGCAGACGATCGAGTCGATCTCCTCGTAGCGGTAAATCTCCTTGCTTTTGTCCTTGTAGAAGGCCCGGCGCAGCAGTTTGACATCCTGCTCGTGTTTGGGGAGGCGGATGCGGTCCTTTTCGCCGCATTCGATGACCCGGCCGTCCTTGAGGTAGATGCGGCCCTGAACCGTCGAGGCGGCCTGGACGGCCGATACGGCTGCCATGCACAGCAGCGACAGCAGCACGGTGCGAATGATCCGCGGATTCATGGTGTTGGGAATTTGGGGTTTTGACGGATGTAAAGTTAAGTATTTTATCTCAAAAACAAAAGAAGACAGCCGGAGCGGCAGGAACGGTCGTCCGGGACCCACCGTGTTGCGGGTCCCGGACGATGGCGCCGGTTGTTACTTCTGCAGCAGCGCGGCGAACTCCTTGAGCCGGTCGAGGCTGTCGAAGAAGTCGAGATCGAATTTGGCCTCCCTGCCGCCGCCGAGCGTCACGGTCAGGATGCCGTCCTCCTCGTCGTACGAGATGTTCGAAATCTCGGAGATGGAGAACGTCTCCGTCTCGACCTGGCCCTTGCGGATCACGGGATAGGTCACCCGGTCGTTGTCCACGGTGATGACGCCGCCCTTGGCCGAGAGGGCACGGGCCTGGCGGATCTTGCGGTAGGCCGTATAGAGCATGTAGAGTCCGGCGATGATCAGAAGGATCGTCGTCGGCAGGGGACCGAGCACCGGCTTGGCACCGATGCGGATGCCGAAGGGGTGAACGAGGGGGAAGACGATCAGGGCGGCGCCCAAGATCAGATAGGTCAGGTTCTCCTTGACGGCCGATGTCGATGCGTAATTGAATGTTTTCATGGTCTGAAGTTTTTTGAATAAAAAAAACGTTTATCCTTTGATGAGGTACCAGATTACGGCGGCGACCAGCATGAGGGCCATCACAAGAGTCATCGTCTGGCGGTATTTCTCCACGGCCGGCGACTCCTCTTCCGCATCGGGGATCTCCACCATCGGACCGCGGAAACGCAGTCCGCCGCCAGCCTCTCCGAGCATGGCGTTCGACAGGGGCTCGATCTCGTAGCCGTCGGGCTCCTTCGAGATTCCGAGGGCCGCATAGTGGCAGTCGAGCCGCGCCGCATGCTTGGGCGAGAACACCGTCCGGGTGAAGAGCACCAGACCGTCGAACCGGTCGCTGACCTGGGCGACGACGTCGTCGTCCGCATCCATGCCGCAATGGTTCCCGTGTTCGTCCAGCACATAGTAATCGGCACCTTCCGACTGTACGGAGTCGTAGCGTATGTGTCCGATTTCGAGCGAATCGATCTCGGCATGAATGGCCTGCAGGGTCTCTTCGTCGATCGTTGTGCCGTTAAGCGGACAGGCATAGAGACAGTAGCGGGAGTCCTCGTGCGAGACGCCGCGAACCGGGTAGAGATGGACTACCCGGGCGTTTTTCCAACGCAGGAAGCGCTTCGAAAGCTTCCCGATGGCCTTCGCATCGAACGAAGGGGGAATCTCTCCCCCTTCGAGCGCTGCGGTCAGTTGTTTGAGGTCCAGCATGGTCTATGCCTCGTTTTCCTGTTTCGAATAGGCCGAGAACTCGCAGCCGAACCGCTCGACCATCATGTTGTCCATCTCGTCGGCTTTTTCGGCCAGCTGCACGAGGTTCTGCTGGATCCGCTCCTCGGACGCCTCCGAGATGTCGGCCAGGTGGATGCGGTAGCACAGGTAGATCTGGCGCCCCTCGATTCCCATTTTGTAGGGATAGAAATCCGTGTCGAGCATGTAGTCCAACACCTTCTCCACATCCTTCTTGGGCAGGAGGTTGATCGGCGAGACGGCGAACAGGTAGGTGCGGTCGTAGACGAACAGGCGGATCTCGGAGCTGCCCTTGTGGAACAGCCACGCCTCGTTGCCGTCGCGGGCCAGTACGGGGTTGATGCCCATCTTCCCGATGGCCGCCTCGCAGAACTCGCTCAGGGGCGAGAGCTGACGCTCCTCGAAGACCCCTTCGGGCAGTTTCTCGCCGCACGAGGGGCAGAACTCCTCCTCGTCCGAAATCAGTTCGTCACAGCTCTCGCACTGCACCTGGAAGCAGTCGCGATCCAGCTCGCCGAGCGAGTCGAAGAGCTTGTGGAGCGTCTCGACGCGGATGCCGAAGCCCATGTTGTCGGCGTCGGAGTTGGTGAACTTACTCACGGTGATGCCGACCACCTCGTTGCGGTCGTTGATGATCGGGCCGCCGGAGTTGCCGGGGTTCACCGCCGCGTCGGTCTGGATGTAGTACTGCCCGTTCATCAGCTGTTTGGGCGACGAGACGGTGCCCTCGGTGACGGTGAAGGGCATGCCGTAGGGATAACCCGCCACGCGGATCTTGTTGCTGATCGCGAGCGAATCGGCGGCCGCGAGGTTCAGCTCGGGGAGTGCCGAGAAGTCGTGATCGACGGCCAGCAGGGCGATGTCCAGCGTCGGATTCACGAGTACGACCCGGGCCAGATAGGGATTGCGGTCGTTGTCGTGGACAGCCACCGTGTGGAAGCCCTCGACCACGTGGTAGTTCGTGACGAAGAGGTCCCGGTCCTTCAGGTAGAAACAGCTTCCGGAGCCTCCGGCGTGCGTTACCTTGAATACTACGCTATAGATATTCTGTTCCATGGTGCATCGTTTTTAGTTGTTGTTGAAGAATCCGCTCATCATTTTCTGCTGCAGTTCGCCGGCCAGACGCATGTACTCGGCCATGTCGCCGCGCGCCATCGCCTCGGTCATCTTCTGCTGCAGCTCCTGAATCTCGCCTCCGCCCATCGCTGCGGCCATCTTCTGCTGCATGGCCTGCGCCTGTGCCTGGGCCTGTTCCATCATCTGCTGCGCCATCGGGTTGCCCTCCATCACCCCGGAGAAGAACCCTTCGTCGTCGTCCTCGTCGATCTCGCCCTCCATGACCTTGTCCAGCGCGTTCCAGAGCGTCTCGGCGGCCTTCTCCATCGGCTGGTCGGCGGCCTCGCGCAGCGCCTTGACGAAAATGGCGTTCAGGTCGTCCTGCATGTCGTTGTAGAAGTAGGCCTCGTAGAACTTGTAGCAGATGCGCACGGCGGCGCGCTCGAAGTCCTTGTTCTGCATGGCGGCCGTCGCCTCCTCGTAGACATCCTTCATGTTCTCCTGCACGTTCTGCAGCGACGAGGGGCCCTTGATCGAGACGAGCGTATCGACGAAGTAGAGATCCTCGGCCAGCTTCTCCTTCGGCATCGCGAGCAGCTTCTCGAGGAAGGCCATGCCCTTCATGACGAGTTCGGCTACGGGCAGCTCCTCGTCCATGTCATCGACGGCCTTGTCCAGGTCGTTTGCCAGCTGTCCCTGCGGCTGTGCGAAGTAGGAGATCTGGTAGAACGTCGTGTCGATCACGTTCCACGAATAGCCGTAGCGGCGCTGGTCGTTGTACTCCCTGACGGCATCGAGCGTCGCCCGGACGAGCGACTGGACGGCCTCGTAGATGCGGTCCACGGTCTCCGCGGGGTAGGGCGTCACGCGGGGTTCGTAGCAGCGCGTGGCCCCGAACTTCGTGCAGAACTCGTCGTCGTAGCGGTCACCCACGCGGCAGATGTTCTGCAGGATATTGACGATCTTGTGGGGATGGGTCTCCTCCATCGGGCAGTGGTACTCCATCTTCAGGCGGTCGCCCTCCTTCGTGAAGCGCGGCAGCAGCAGGCGGTTGATGTTCATGTCGGCCACCTGGCGCAGCATGGCCACGCGCCCCTTGGCCGGGAGGTTCGGGAAGTCGGCGTCGATATACATCATTCGGTCGTCGAGACGCACATTGACGACGATCGAGCCGTGGGGGAGGTGGAACTCCGTCCCCTCGGCATTGCCGTACCTGGTGCGGAATTCGGGATTCAGATGGTCGAGCAGCGTGTGGAACGCCTCGACGTATTGCTCCTCTCCGTACAGATCGATGCTCTTGTCGTAGAGGTCGCGCTGCATGGCACTCTGCGTGGAGTCCACAACCGGCGCAATAAAGGGAAGTGTACGTTTCATAGGTCGTTATCGGGTTTAACGGTTATTCTTCTTCGGGCGTGATCGTGCCGTCGGCATTCACCAGAATCTTGGCTTCGTAGTAGAGGTGCGTCACCTGGCCGCCGGAGGTCTCGGTCTCCTTGCCGTCCTCGGTGAAGCAGATCTTGAAATCGGCCTCCTGGGCGCCGATATCGCGGCCCCGGTTCATCAGACCGGTGCTTCGCGGAAGCACTTCGCTGATCTCATAGACGCTGACCGACTGGAAGGTGTGTCCCTCGGGCAGGAGCTGCTTGGCCTCTTCGATCTGGCGTCCGATGGCTGCCGGGTCGATCGCCGAGAGGCTGATGCCCTTGATCTTCGCGTAGTCGATCTCATTGACGCTCGTCGAGTAGTCGTTCATCTGTCCCACACGGCCGTCCAGGTAGTAGGCCTGACGGAAGGCATAATTGTCCGCATTGACCATGTCGAGCGAGATGCTGCTCAGGTCATTCGAGAGCTCCTCTCCCTCCTGGAAGCGCATGGCGAAGATCTTGAACTTCGTCGTGTCGATCTTCTCCTTGAGGATTTCCACGGCCTTGGCGTAGGATTCGGTCTGGTCGGCCGGATACTTGGCCCCTCCGAGCATCGAGCTCACGTTGTTGCACGAAACGAGCAGGGCGGCCATGCCGGCGACGGCGGCGAAACAAGCAAATCTTTTCATAAAAATAAGGTGTTTGAGGATTAGTTGTGTGTTTTGTGTCGGTTATCGTTTTGTTTTGTTTCATTCCATTTCGGATTCGAGGGTGCGGCAGAAGTCGATCTCGCGCCAGAACTGCTCCAGCAGCCGTTCGTCGCCGAGCGACTTGCGGCCCGGGCGGAGGAACCCGTCCGGAGTCTCGGAGGCGAAATAGAGGGTGTCTCCCCGGAATGAAATCATCAGGTCGCGGTTGAACGACCGCCTCAGTTCGGACATGCGGCGCATCATCGCGGGCGTCAGCACCATGCGGGCCTCGACCTCGTCGTCGGCATAGACCGCGAAGAGGCTCTCGAACTCGGGGTCCTCCAGGTGGACGAACTGAGGCGGTCGTTCAACCGCGACCTGATGATTTCATTCCGGGG